>Ga0209190_1000048_pt1 | contig 83232 bp, 81 predicted proteins | sample M_140205_XF_Meta_FD_187315 | JGI IMG/M metagenome (GOLD analysis project Ga0209190, IMG submission 187315) | Freshwater microbial communities from Lake Montjoie, Canada to study carbon cycling - M_140205_XF_MetaG (SPAdes) (version 2) | ecosystem: Environmental > Aquatic > Freshwater > Lake... | reverse complement strand
ATGTGATACAAGTAAAATAGAGAGGTTGCGAGAGAAATCTCTCGGAGAGTTGATTAAAATCCATCCCGATTATTTACACGCTGATGAATCGTCCATGACCCCAGCGCCCACCCCGACCCCAGCGCCCACCCAGACCCCCGCACCCACCTTGGACGAATACAAACGCATCGTTGACCTATCTGTTGTTTTATACGAACAGGGATATTGCGGTCTTGACGTCATTGAGTTTGTTAGAAATAGTCCACAGATGAACCAGATCAAGAAATATGAACTGCTTATTATGTTCGATAAGGTGCGCAAAGAGTTTAGAAACGAGAAATTACTATTGCTTTATATACTTCATTTTATAGTATTTCGTTGTAATCGGAGTTTAGAAAATATATCATTTATGTAAATCCGAGTGCGTGAGTTATGGACGATTATTCGGTGACTTCATTATACGAATCGAAAAACGAATGGGCGACTCGATTGGTGAATATATTATGCCCACTAATCCAGGAAGGATTTCGGTCTATCTTCGACGAGGCGTTGAAATTATGTGTTGGTAACAAGGAGAATGACAAATACTTAATGACATTTCAGAACCTTCTCTCGCGAGTTCCAAAATGGAACCCGAATATAATCATTGACGAGACCGCGCGAATTAAAGAACGAAGCACCTGCGGTTATTTAGAAGACCTGATAACATGTGTCCATATTATTCATTTGAAGTGTATGACAGTCATGCGTGTTGGAAATAAACAGAAGAAGGTGGATATTAAACTCCCTGAATTGTCTGATTTCGTTCATAAGGTCTACGTGAATAGTGCACGTAAACTTTATTCGAATGTATATATCTTCGAGAAAGGCAATCATCCGCTTCAAGTCCAGCGCAATAATCGCGAATTCGAGATTATCGTCAAGGAGTGTATTTATAATACGATCCGTGATAATATTCCCGTCGAAGACTTGATCAAGATGTATTTAGAAGAAACCATCGAAGATGTAGTAGAAGTCACCGAAAATGAAGAAGTTATTCAACAAGAACCGATTATATCTGAAGCCGACGCCAATCTATCGGCAAGACGGCGTGCACACCATAACTCTTCAACACGCAGACGCCGTCATCGTGATCGGGTCGATGGTGATGACGGCGATGACGGCGTAGAAGGAAATTCATCGTCAACAATCGATCAACTTGATTTCGTAGGCGAATTAAATGGGAGCACTGCAAGTACGGGCGGTGGCGGGGGTGGGAGTGGCGTCGGTGGGGGTGGCGTCGGTGTATCATTTGGAGAGAATGAACTTCGGACGTTTGAAACGGACTCTAGCGAGAGAGTAAATGAATACGCGAGAGATGCCGACGACGCCGACGCCGACGCCGACGACGAGGATAGCGGTAGAATCAAAATCGGTGCCGATATTCAATTGGATACATTGGATATCCATTCTCTGAATGAATATCAGAATATCAATGCATCACCGTTATTAGAAGATATTGAAATATTATAATATCGGTAATAATATCAGGAATAATGGCCGACGAGGAAGAAGAAGAAGAGGATAAATCTAAGTGGTATGATAATATATTCATTATTGATCTTATAATTTTTTTAGGTTCATTTCTATTTTTAGCAATTGCTGGAGGTGTTTTCTATTTTTGTTATCCACCGGTTATGATGGCCTTTCAAACATAACCGATGGTGATGGATGACCGCGAGATGATTTCGTATAAAACCGGGTTGTTTATTGAAGTTGTATGTATATAAGTTTAGTATTATATACATTCATCGGTGTGTTAATTATTATTATGTCAATAACGACGAATTTGTTTGTTGTCGGTGCGATTATCGCCACAGTTTATTTCTTATTGAAATTTTTAGAAATGCGATTTGTAGATAATGAAAGTAAAAAACCAATCAAGGTTCTTGTACGTGATACATTAATCGTATGTATTTCTTCTGTGGTTGGTGTTTATTTGTTAGAGCAATTTAAGATGTTCGACAGTGGTAGCGGAAGCACCAACGCCAGTGTGACGTCACCTGCAGTCTTTGTAGATACACCAGGATTCTAATCATCCTTGGGTTTAGGCGTCGGCGTCGGCATCGGCACTGATTCCGCAATACCATTATCATAATAATGTTTTCCAACCTGGTTTAGATTAGAAAACATCATTCGCCACGCTGTAATATAAGAATATTCTGTATATTTTAGGAGTCTAGCGTCGGTGTCGGTGTCGGTGTCGGTTGACACCCATTTATCGCAAAACCGGCGCACATATGGCGCCGCCAGAATATTCTTATACTGCGGCATCGAAGGAAATAAATGGTGCTCGATCTGAAAATTTAGGTATCCCATGATCCATGATACCAGTGCGGATTTCGTAGATATGTTTACACTATGCCCGATAGCATATTCAAACCACAATAAATGTTTATTTTCAGGGATGACGCCTGTAAATGTATGTGATAGAGAAAAGTGTCCGAATAGATAAACTAAATTCCAAAAGTTTACTACCATCAATAGGAAATAACACCACAATACGCCCCTAGCATCGTCGTCGCTAGTCGTGTAGAAGATATATGGCAACACGATATGCGACGCCGACATACACGCAATTTCAAATGCGGTTGCGATACTCTCTTCTCTCGTCTTCGCGGAACATAATCGGTGGATGACCTTCTTCGGGTGAAGATAATACATCCAAAATAAATGGACGAATATACCATTGACAAGAGGCAAAAACGTCCACGCTTGAAGTCGCATCCACCATCGGTTCATAAACCGCGAGGCTACTTTCCCGTTTGTATTCTCTTCGAATGCGGTCTGGAAAAATGCGACGAATGGAGTGGTATCCAAGTCGATATCGTGCTTGATTTTCTGCGGAGTCGCGTGATGACGGGTATGCATAGAATTCCAAACGGATGAACTGACGCCCCCACCGAACCCCATAGTGAATGTCTGAATGGCGCGGTCTATACGCTTATTTCCGGTAAAACTGAGATGCCCGCATTCGTGCTGGACCCATCCACAACGCGTCTTAAATACGATGAACGAGAGAACAGATGCGTAAATGTTATAGGATGCGAACCACGCCCCCATTCCGAAATAGAATGCGAGTTCGAGCATGCGGAAATATACATGGATATAATCCGGTTCAAAACAACCCTGATTCATGAGGTTTGTCCGCATCTCTCGGAAATCTGCTGTCATTTCTTCCTGGCGTGGAGTCAGGGCAGTTGCGGTGGCGCCTGTTTCGGCACCTGCGTCGTATTCAGGCAACGACCGAAGTACATTTCTCGCAATCGGTGATCGGTAATGAAACTCGCGGAATACTTCGGTAGCGTCACCGGCGTTCTTTGCGTAATCAATAATATTTCCACCTGGATGCTTAAAATCAGTTATGTCATATGTGGTTCCTTCGATGGTTATAGTGTCGCGGGAGTGAACACTGTCGCGGTGGGGGTGGCGGTTGGTGCTCATTACTACTATATTCTATATTCGATTGTTTATATATTATTATCGTTTATATATTATTATCCATAAATAAATCATCAACTAATTCTTATACCACAACAAAATATAAACAACAAAATATAATAATAATCATATATAGCAATAATCCTAATGTGTAAAATAAGTTTGAAATCGTATGAAAAATTAACTGCATCATCTTCTGATAAACTTCGGATACGACCTGTTTTCCACGCGAACTCCGCACCACAAATTTTTCCTTCGTATAATATGACGGCGCCACATAAAAATAGCACAGTAACTAATTCACATTCGAATATTATAAGTAAACATGAATATAATGGACCTGAACATTATACGACGACATACAATAAAACAACCCAATCCCCAATACTCAATGACTCCAAATATGAAACAAAAATGGTTGATTTTAAATTCATCAAGGATGAATCGGGTATCAACGAACTGACACGTGTTTTTCTTGATAAAATAATGACAAAATACTCAGGGCAAACCGCGTTAAGACGGTGTTTTCAAATGTTGAATACAACAGGGTTCGGTATAATTAGTCACGATGATTTCACCGCGTCATTATATATGATTGGTATTCGATATTATACAGACCACGATTTTAATACATTTTATACAAAAGTCGCAGGTGGTGCGAATAAAATGATTACATATATGTCATTCAAGAAGTTTATTGAAGAACAAAACGAGTTTACATGACTGTAAAATAGTAATTCCAATATAAACATATATAAACCATATGTTTATATTTATTGTAACTCATCGTTCGTTTATACACACGCTACCACGATGGCTACTGAGTCTACTGTTGCTCCTGAATCTGTATTTGTCTCCGTTCCCGGTCCCGGTTCATCCCCCGATTACTGGCCTATGACCATCGCTGCCGTGAATGCATTGGACTTCTCGTATATGAACGACTCAAATTGCACAAGCAATTTGAGAGATGGTCTGCTCGCGGTTGTTCGCGCAAGTGAATTGCCCGCGGTCAAGTCCAAAGAAATCAATGTCTGGGAATATCTCTCCAATTACAGTCCACCTTCCAACCGAGGATTTATGTTTAGTGCGGGAGATGACTGGGTCGTCACACTCGTTCAGAATCAAATGGAGGTTGGTCATTCTGGTTCAAGTATGGGATGGACTATGCGTCATATCGAATTCATCGCGAAGAATGGACTTACGGCGCACCTAAGAAAGTTTATATAGACTTCATTCCCGGATTCCATTTCATTCCATTTCATAACACGGCAATGTATCAACATTCATAATAATATGTGTATTCTTACCTTCTTTCAGGAACTTCGCAGCCAAGGCCGCATGCTTCTTATATTTTTTATACGTGATTTTATACTCGGAAAATATCGGATTGTGGATCTCAGTTGAAGGAACGTGGTTATGCACCGATCTCGTAATCATCTTATACAATTTAAAATCCGGGTACCGCTCCTCTCCGCTTGATTTATACAAGACATTACGCCCCTTATCATCCGTCGTCCATTTCACGATTAATCGGATCACTGGGTCTGATTTACACAGTTTTTCCACTTTACACAGATCGTAAATAAAATAGTCGAACAGTGCACAGGCGAAACGGCACAAATCAAAACTGTAATTTGGTTCTACTGTGGGTTTTTCTGCATTATAATATGGCGGGAAATTGTATTGCGTAGCTGCGTCGCCTTTTGGATGGAAACTGTCGCTACATATGAGTTCGCCACGGAACTTGTATATCGCACGCCCGAAATCAATGATTTTGAATATACGACCATATGTGGGGACTTTATAATACTGGTTTTCGTATAAATAATAGACGAATTCTTCGGTGGTTTCAATAAACATCACATTATTTGTATGAAGGTCATTATGTGTAAATGCGAACATTTTTTGGTATATGATTAGTGTCATAATCACCTGGAATAAGATAGAGACCCACTCTTCTTTCGTCAGTTCATCCGTCATCATGATATGATCCAGTGTGCTTACACACTTTTCGAGAAGGATTGCTTGAACTGGGAAATCTTTGATTTTAACGGTGATATTTTCATCATCGCTGTCATATGACTCGTCGGTGCATTCGTCGGTGTCGAGGCCTTCGCTGTCGCTCTCGTCAGTGTCGCTGTCGTCGCTGTCGTCGCTGTCGTGACTGCCATTCTTGTCAACGGCGTCATCGAACGATGACTCATCCACCTGAACGACCACTGCTGCATCTCCACCGTCACCGTCGCTGTTGGCGTCACCGTTGGCGTCTATCGTAGTATACGACGAATTCGACTGCGATGAATCATCACTAGAATAGTCATCATGATCTCTCGTTCTATCCTTATGATTCAGTGTTGTCTTTTCCGCATCCGCATCCGCATCCGCATCCGCATCGGCGTCGACGTCGACACCTTCAGATTTCACATATTCGTCTACATTTAATTCAACCATTTCCGAAACGGTGGTCGGTGTCATCATTTCGTCGGGTGTATCAATGACAACTTCCTGTGCCTCGGTATCCTCCACTTCCTCACCACATATCGTATCCAGAATATGAAGTCTGTTCTTAATAGTAGGATAGTCATCACCGTCACCACCGCCACCGATTACGGTTTTCATTTTATTCCGGAGTTTCATTAATTTACTCACATTAAGATCTGAGAGTTCTGATTCATCCTCACCAAATTGCGAATAATCAATAGAGAATAGTTCATTCTCATACTGATTAAAAAATGAACATCCGACAAGATACTCGATATCATCAAACACATTGGTTGAAAACTCGCGTTGCTTGCATAAATAACTCCCATAATAATCGAGTCCATGAACGATCCCATGTGTATGAAGTGTCTTGCTTGTTAAATAAGAGAAAAACCCGTCAACATACGACGCATTATTAACGTTTAGCATTTTATCTTCACAATCATCTGCACACGAATTGTATTTGGGTAAATTCATCGTTTTCGCATCTTGGACGTTATATTTACCCGACAAATACCGGATAGGGTCAAGTAATGGCGAATACTTCACAAATATCGGGGCGTTATGTGTATGTGCTTCGTCATCCCCGATTACCGTCTCTAGATGATTTAGGGTCTCATGACTATCAATGTGTTCGTGCGAATGCTCGATAATATTCTGTAAATAATACTTTTGGTTCAATTGGATACTATTATAATTGGTTTCATTAATATCGAAAAATCGCGAATAAATAGGAGTAAAATTCTGGATATCGAATAATAGCGCGGATTCTATCTTATCCGGTGTGTATTTATGTTTCCGATAATGTAATTGAAATACTACTGGCGTCTTCGGCGTCGGCGTCGGTGCTGTCATTATTCCTAAATTAAAATACTGGTATGGTAGATAAATAGAAGTTATAAATCCGTTTTAAACGGACCTCGGACGATTCCATTCCATTCGATTCGTAAAATATGTCATAAAATAATATACACCATTTTTATTACTGCTATTAGATGAATTTAGAACTCGCGAAGTTCGATATGAAGGCGATCAGTTTTCGTCCCGATGAAAATAAGGGGCCTGTTATCGTTCTCATTGGGCGTCGTGATACCGGTAAAAGTTTTCTCGTTCAGGACTTGATGTTTCACCACCAGGATATCCCCATTGGAACAGTCATCTCAGGGACAGAAGCCGGAAACGGGTTTTTCGCCGCCCATGTGCCAAAATTATTCATCCATGATGCGTATAATACCGCGATCATTGAAAATATTCTCAAGCGTCAAAAGGCAGTCTTGAAGCAGGTTAAAAAAGAAATGGATATGTATAAAAAGTCGTCCATTGACCCGCGTACATTTGTCGTTTTGGATGATTGTCTGTATGACAACAAGTGGACGAAGGATGTGATGATGAGGTTGCTTTTCATGAACGGTAGACATTGGAAGGTCATGTTAGTCATCACAATGCAATATCCCCTGGGTATCCCTCCAAATCTCCGCACCAATATCGACTACGTTTTTATCCTCCGCGAACCATATATTGCGAATCGTAAGCGAATCTATGACAATTATGCAGGTATGTTCCCCACTTTTGAGAGTTTTTGCCAGGTCATGGACCAGTGTACCGAGAATTTTGAGTGTCTCGTCATCAATAACAACGCGAAATCGAACAAATTACAAGACCAAATCTTCTGGTATAAGGCGCAACAGCACGGTCCTTTCAAGTTGGGCAGTAAGGAGTTCTGGGAAATATCGAAGAATCTCGGTTCTGACGACGAAGGAGAGCAGTCGTATGACCCAAACGCCTCGAAAACCAGTAAGGCGCCGAAGATTAATGTGAAGAAGAGTAAGTGGTGATGGAAAGTTGCTTCACATTTGGGTGCAGTAAGATTCCAAAATTAGCATTTTAACACTATTTCTTGCTTTTTATTTATGAAAGCGACCATATTTTCCAGTCGCTTTCATAAATATCGCTTTTCATTATAAAAGCGAACACATCACATACTCACCGCTTTTATAAAATCCGCTTTTGATTTATAAAAGCATCATCAACCGCCTGTTTATCCGATTCAACACATCCGACAAGTCAAACACTGCTTCGTTCGGATTATAGCGTATCATTGCGTAACCTTGATTTTTGATGAACTCTTCTCTTTCCACTTCGTTCGCCACTAACCGGTCGCTATGTCCGTATTCGTCGCATTCCACGACAATGAAATCGTCCGTAAAGCACAAATCCGCGAAATACGGTCCAACCTGAAACTGACGCGACATAGCGCGTAAACCGCGATACGCATTTTCAATAAACCCGATAGTCTGCGCTTCAATACACATTGGGAATTTGACACACTTCACATTTTCAGACACATCTACAATATATTTACTTCTCAGCTTGAATGAGTTTTTCAGTAGTTCAAATGCGTCTTCTGTAAGCATATAGACGATTCGATTATGACCTCCGTGTTTTCTCTTATCGCCAACACCAGTAACTCGTGACTTTATATAATGGATATTCTCTCGGTAGTTCTTCTCCAAATGTAATGTTAAATGGATCTTTTGTGACTTGAAATAACAAACCAACTCCTCCAAATCGCGCGTGAAAGAACTCATTTGTTCCGGTTATATTGAAGAATATAGTCAGTCTATTTATTTCAATTTTATGTTTATAATTAATATTACAATCTTATTTGTATAAACTTGTTTGTGTATCTGAAACCAACTTAAAGACATCCGTATATACATAGTATAACATACGCTCATAACGATGTACTCCTCTTCTTCGGCATGCGCCGCCTGTTCTAAGACTCTCAATATCGTCCAACTCATCGAAAAGAATCCGATTACAAAGTTGTCTCAAACATACAACAATTTTCTCCTCGAAAAAATCCAAGAAAACTTCAGCACATTCGAACAACAATTGTTTGTCAGTAGTTTTTATTGTTACCTCAATTATGATAAGACTACTGACTTTGTTGTTGACTTGGATGATATCTGGAGATGGCTTGGATTCAGTCAAAAATTCTGCGCAATTAGAATTATCGAATCCAACTTCAAACTTGATGTTGATTATAAAAATATTACGGCGTCGACTTCTGATAGTGACGAAGAACATTCCGCCAATCAGGATAAACCCAAAAAACACGGTGGCCACAACAAGCAAACCATCAAACTCACCATCCGATGCTTCAAATCACTCTGCTTGAAAGCACAGACCAAGAAAGCCGGTGAAATCCATGACTATTATTTGCGCCTGGAAGAAATTATTCTTTTGACCGTTGACGAACAAACAACTCAGTTACGTGCGCAACTCGAACAAAAGAACGAAGTTATCAGCACCCTCAACCAAGCCACCATCACCCTGACCCAAGAAAAGAAACGAGCAATTGAACAAACCCTTATCAGCCAATTTCCAGTGAATACTCAAACAATTTACTTTGGCACAATCGACAACACCAACGCCGATAACGAGAAACTCATCAAATTCGGACAGACTAACGACTTGGCCACCCGGGTCGCAGACCATCACAAGAAATACACAAATTTCATCCTCACCGCAGCATTTCGTGTCACAAACAGGTCCGAAATTGAAAACAATATTAAAGCACACCCTAAAATCAAGCGCCAAATTAGGACAATCGAAGTTGCCGGTAAAAACAAAACCGAAATCATCGCATATGACAGCACCAATTTCACAATTAACCGCCTGACAAAGCACGTCGAAGACATCATCCATTCTACAATGTACAATGTGGCAAATTTCAACAGGCTTATTCAGCGCAATCAAGAATTGGAGGCCGAGAACGCGAAACTTGTCAGTGACCTCGAATCAAAAAAGAAGGCTATCCACGACCTCACACTTGCGAACAATGAACTCCGCGAGAAGACCGCGCAACAGTCGCAGGCGCTTCAAGTTGTTGCGACTGAGAATGAATCCCCCTTCACTCAACATATTCTTTTACCCGACGATGAAATGACGCAAAAATTCAATCAATTCGTCGCAACCTGCTGTATTGTGCGCCCCGATGTGGAAGAGGAATCCGTCAACATTGAAGGACGTTTTCGTCTTTGGTCCCATATAAAACCAGCGAAAGAGACCTTCCACGCATTGAAGCATTATATGGACGTCAAATTTAAACCCAAACGTATAGGTCGTATTCACGGCTATCAGGGTATCAAATTGAAGACAATGGAATATAAGAAGGTCATCGCAAACGAAGCCGAAAACCCAGCGCAGTTTAGTGTGGAAACCTTTATTTTCCAGTGCTGTAAATTCTCCGACACCGGCAAAATCCTGAACTCAACGCTCCTGAAAGAGTATCAGCAATGGAAAATCTCAGTGGGACAGACTCCCAGCGAAAATGATATGAAGAACCTGAAGACGTATTTGAATGCTTCCCCAAACGCACTGAAGGCCTGTGTGTGGAGTGATGGTACTTCGAATGAAGGATTTTATGGCCTAGAAATCATGCAAGGTTTTTATGCTATTAATAAAAACGCGGTCCAAGAACAAGGCGCAAACCCCCTCATCGGTGTCCAACTTTCAACCAGCGGTAAGAAAGTCGAAAAACGATTGGTCGCATCAAACCAAGTCCTCAAAACGTGGAATACGATCGCGAAAGCGTCAGAATCCGAAGGTTTCTCAACCGCGAAAATGAGTCGCAGTGTAAAAGACAAAACAGTCTTCAATGATTATTATTACTGTGTAGCAGTTTAATCTACTCGATAAACCGTATTACTCGCAGTAATAATAATCCACATTTTGTGGGTCTGTATAATTCAAATACTTATTCCTCCGCCTCAGCATCCACACCCGACGATGCCAACCGAGACAACCCGTGGTCATTATTCTTATCCATAACGACATCATCGCTCTCAAAGAGTTCCTTGCGCATCTCTTCCACAGTCATAGATACAGACGCCGTCTCGTCACCCGCATTCCAAATACCGCCACCGACGCCCTCACTGCTCTCTAGGTCACGCGGCTTCGCATCCACCAACGTCTCGCCATCCTTCGCCAACATCTGTGTCAACTTATTCCCGCTATCCTTCGCCAGCTTGATATTCTCCTCAATCGCCTTCGCCTTCGTCTCCTTGACACGCTTATCAAACTCAGTCTTGGCCTGTTCCTCGTTCTTCTTCTTCTCCGCCATCAACTGGTTCAAGGTCTCCTCCATATATTCGACCCGACCCGTCTTATACGCCTCCGGATGGAAGGGAACCCACAATCCGATAGGACCGACGAACACGTCATGATTCGGATCCACCTCACGCAACATCTGGCAACGCAATTCCGCCTCCTTCTGCGATCCGAATACACCGCGCACCTTCAAACCGCGGATAGTCGTCTGGAAATTATGCTTCTCGCCAAACTCATTCTCTAGATCGTCCTCATGCTTATCTAGGAAAGTCTTATACTCATCATAGATATTCGTCTTTTGAAGAGTTACCTTCTCCTCTTTAGCAAACTCCTGAAAATCTGCAGAAATCTTGTCGAAATTCACATGATATTTGAATGAAACAAAGTTAAGGAACTGGACGAACTTCTCCATCGACTTTTGATAGTCCCAATAATGGAGAAACTTCTCAAAGAAGAAATGTTCCTTCTGCTTCAAAATCGATTCTGGAGATACGAAAGACAAACATGCAAACTTTTGACCGGCAATCGGTTTATCCTCCTCTAACAAATCAATATATTTAGGGTTGACAGCACCGGTTTTGGTTTGTTTAAGTTCAACACCGAGTGGTGCGGCGGACGACGAATCAGGCGACGAAGTAGCGTACATAAGAAGACTAGACCCGAAAATGAATAAACGACGATATAATATACTACATTATAGATATTTAAGTGTTTTAAACGCATTATTTGTGTTCAATGGTTTCGAATGCATGAATTCGTAAATAATAATTTCTTTCCATTATTTATAATAATATTTCAAATGACTGCTGGAGTTTTTGATTTAGGCGAACTCGTGAAGAGAACCATTAAGTATTTGGTGGAGGGTGTTATGGTGGCTATTGCAGCGTACGCTATCCCTAAACGCAGTTTGGCGTTTGATGAGGTTGCACTTATCGCACTGACCGCTGCGGCAACCTTTAGTATCTTGGATACTTATGTCCCTAGTTTGGCTGTGTCCGCCAGGACGGGCGCTGGTTTCGGTATCGGTGCGAACCTCGTCGGTTTCCCCACCCCCCTCCGCGTGTAAAACAGGAATGCTTAGCAAGTTCGACGCAACTACGACGACAACGACAACGACGACGAAACTGTAATATATATTTACACTAGTATATATTACAGAAATGGTAGTTTTACCAAAATGGAATGAATTCCGGACATTTATAGGAATTCCGCCCCCAAAAAATGAAAGTGGCGCCGTGACAGAAATGCGCGAACGGTTCGGTTCTTATTATTATCATATTGTTGAACGCGACCCCGACCGATATCGCATCTTTATTGCTTTAGGAATAACCTATATTATCGTCTTGCTCGTCCAGCAAAAACGTTATTATTGGTGGTATCCAACTTTTAATCTTACCATATCCGGGTTCGGTAAAATGTACCCTGACAGCAAGACTGAGATAAATACCGTCATCACCGAATACATTATGAAACGAATGCCAAGCGATATCGCGTTTTTCAGGTTGACCGATATGAATCCGGCTGCCGCATTCACTACAGTAATAAAACCCGATGAAATGTCGGTCGCGGAAATGGACAGGATTATGACAGGAATGCGTGTGATGTTTATTACAAGGACACTTAAATGGATATACAATCGCGCACGACCGGCGCGTGTCGCACCCGAAATCATCAATGAAGAGAATGGGACATTATTGCGTTCGGATTCAGCAGATACACCCGCATACCCATCAGGTCACGCAGTCCAGACGTATTATTTAGCGAAAATACTGTCGCGTAAATTTCCGGCGAAAACTCATGCGCTAATGGAGGTCGCCACCAAGTGCGCGAATATCCGGATTATGGCGGGTCTTCATTATCCAAGTGACCGCGATTTCGGGTGGTGGGTTGTAGATCATTATTTGACGGAGGTCTAGCAGAATCTTCGGCACCTCGGCGTACCTCGTCAGCTGTCACCGTCTCCTAGTCGGATCCGGATTCTTCACCAAGTCCAGCATCAACTTCTCATAATCCACAAAATGATTCTCTATATCACTATACCCCGGCCGCTGTGTCACACAAATCGGAGTTATGAGATACCATCGATCCGCGCGTTGAAGTTTTTTCCAATACGCATCGCACGCATATGAATTTTCATTTCCGGGATTAGCTTCAAGTTGCGCGACTCCTTCTTCAAAATTACTAAGGAGTGTATCATAATACCGACTACAAACCAAATAGCACCCAGTCGTCTGACAGTTCGCAATCCGAAAACAGCATGGTGATTCTATCTTAAATGGCGGATAATTATTCCCCGAAAAAAGCACGACATCCCAATTATCTTGAAAACTAGAGAGAAACGAATTCACCTGATTCGCCAGGATTTCCGGATGTTTCACCAGCGCATCATCCTCCATAATAAGGACATGATCCCATCCGTTTTGTTTAGCAAATCGAATACACTCGATATGACTTTTAGAACATCCAACCGCACCTCGATTGTGTTTAATGGCCGAAAATCGAGTAATAGGGAAAAATGTGTATTCTTTTGGATACACCCTATATAATTCTTCAAAATGCGATTCAAACTGTGCACGGCGGTCGGGTCGTGAATCCAGATTGATATATATAGCGTGCTTGATATCAGACATCTTTCGAAGCAGTGGAGGTGGCGACAGTGGCGGCGGTGATCGATCCATTTTAATATAAATATTGTTTTCTAATAATTATTAACACCAATATTTATATTTATATTTATATTTAATCATTATATTTATGTCAAATATAACCTTTTCAACATGTTTATATAATTTGAAAAATCGGCACAGTTCAGATAAACATATCGAATGGATGCGAGGGTTTATTCGTATTGTAAACAGGTTTAATCTTGTTATTTACACAGATGACGAATCGTCAAAAGTCATAAAAAAAGAAATTGAAAAAATATACAGTAAAAAAACGAAAGAACTCATTAAGATCATCATCAAACCATTTACTCAGTTTTATAATTATAAACACGCGGATTACTGGATGAAGAACAACGACAATCCAGAATGTAAATTGTATGATGTAGCTGACTGGCGATTGAATATGTTATGGTGTGAAAAGGTCCATTTTGTAAATGAAACAATCGAACACATGTATTTTGATACAGAGTATTATGGTTGGTGTGATATCGGGTATTTCCGGGATACACTGTTACCGCGATTTACAATGTTAGACGCAGACACGGCATACAGTAAAATGATACGTGATAAATGGCCGAATCCTTCAAAAATATATGCATTAGATAAAACCCGTGTTTATTATGGATGTAATATACTCCCTGAGTCAATGGACATCGCCTCAAAATATTATTCAGATCATTTTCATCCATCGAATTTAGATAATGAAACCGGACTTCGAATAATAAAATACCAGAAAGCCGCGCATTATATTTCTGGCGGATTTTTTATAACAGGTCGTGAAAAAATGAAATGGTGGGTGCATACATTTCAAACCACGCTTGAAAAATATATCCGGAACAACGAAGTGATACAAGACGACCAACAATTGATCGCGGATTGTATTTTTACTAAGACACGTCATCGCGACGACGATCGCCACGATGATTTTTGTATTATGAAAGTAAACGAAAATACACCAGATAAATTATGGTTTATGTTTCGATATTTGCTACTATAATGGAATGAAATGGAATGAATGGAATGGAATAATGAAGAAATAAACTTAAACCATAAACAATTGATCCATTATAATACGAATGATAACCGCGACAATTATGGGTGGGTTAGGAAACCAACTATTCCAAATTTTCGCGACCATCGCTGCAGCACTACGCAATAATGATACATTTTTCTTCTTATATCATGATGAAAATATGGGTTCTCCCGGATATCCTCGTTATACACACTGGACCACATTATTATGTAAACTGCGTTCTTATCTGACTCCGTCTAGTGATGTCGCAAATAAAATGTTCCAGTCTTTACCTACTTGGAATGAAATCGGGTTTCATTATACTCCGGTTCCAACTGAAACCCCGAAATATCCGAAACCGCTTCGTCTTCACGGTTATTTTCAAAGCGATAAATATTTCGCGGATAAATACGAGAATATATGTGATATGATACAACTCACACAACAGCAAACAATGATAAAGCAAATGTATTCAAATGAGTCATGGAGTGCCGACTACATTGGAAGTCCGGAGAAAAAACGTATTTTGGTAAGCACACATTTTCGTATAGGCGATTATGTATTAGTTTCGGATATTCACCCGGTTATGATGATACAATATTATTATCGTGCATTATCACAGATTATCGCATCGCATACCGATACCGATACCGATACCGATACCGATACTTCATACACCGTTCTCATATTTTATGAAGCAGCAGATAAAGATATGGTTCTCAAACAAATTGCCTGTTTGAAACAATTGTGTGCGACAGACGTAAACGGTCCAGCCTACGGGCGTGATATTCAATTTCATTTTGTCCGTGATACAATCCCTGATTGGCAGCAGATGCTTTTAATGAGCGTATGCGACCATAATATCATCGCGAATAGCACATTTAGTTGGTGGAGTGCGTATTTCAACGCGAACCCGGATAAGATCGTTTGCTATCCGAGCGTTTGGTTTGGTCCGGGTGTTGCGCATAATACGAATGACTTGTGTCCGGCGTCGTGGACGAAGGTGGATGCGACGACTGCATTAGTGAATGTTTAGGGTTTATGACGGTATAACATTTACAATAATAATTATTTATTCTTTGGATACTATATAATTATTATTATTCGTTATTTATCAGAATGGCGTATTCTCGTGGTCGTCGTCTTTCCAAAAGACAAAAACGTCGCTCTTTGAAGAGGAAGAATGTGAAATCGCGGAAGGTGATGAGGGGGGGGTGGAATAATCTTAATAACTGCAATGCGGAATATCTTAATCTGAAAACACAACCCGAACAAGCGGCATGGATGAAAAAGAATGGTTTGGGAGGGCAATTTTTTCAGCATGGGGAAACATGTAAAAATTTAGTTGGATCCAAAAAATAATAAATTCGAGTTTCCACCCCCGTCTACGGAGTAGCAATAAACTCCCAATCCAACTCAATACATATCTGCTTCCATATCTGGTCTTGTTCAATCCGTTTCTCGCGGTCTTTCAACATCGGGAAAAACGGCAGGAATTCGCGTCGTCCCAGTAGTTCGCACAACTTATATACCGTATAATAATAATTCAAGAAATTCACCCGGTCATCGGGACAGAATTTCGCATAAGGTCCCTGGATTTCCATAAAAAGGTTACACAATCGGTCTTCCAAATCCGGCGTCATAACCGGAGGTTTAATCCCCAATTTATCTTTAATAAATGGAATGTGTTCATAATATTTATTAAACCCCAGTTTCTTCATAATCTCCTTTGCTTTCTTATCTGTGAATTGAGAGATTTCAATCCGCTCTTTCTTGATTTGCTGTTTGATGCTTTCAAGAACATGATCAGGTATCGACGTGGTCTCCTTCGCCTGAAACTGGGCGAGGATCTCGCGGAAATGATTGATGCGTTTGTATGCGTAAAAACACGCTTCTTTAGGCGGTTCCTTATACGACGGTTTTTCATTATCGATGAGAAAAACGACATGCTTAGCACACTGGTTACAAACCATAATCCCTTCGCTTTCGACAGGTATCATCTCCCCCTGGCGACAAAACTGACATATATCGATAGGGTAGACATATTTAGAAATATCCATATAACTTTGGTCAATATTCGCCAGATATTTTTCAACAGTATTATGCTGGATTTTAAAGAGTTCTTCGGTTTTCTTGGCTTCCGGTAAATTAAAAAACGCATTTAGGGATTTTGTTTTCGTCGATCCACCGCCCGTTGTGATTGTTTTCTTGTTTTCGAAATACTCGAAAATATACTCACTATTATGAAGGTAATAGTTTTTATAGTTTTGTTTATATTTCTTGATACTGTCATTGATTTCTTTGATTCGGTCGCGGATTTCGAGGCATTCTTCTATCACCGACTTCTCTGATTTAGGAATATTAGCGCCATTGTCGACCCCCACGCCGGCATCCTCCGATATATCCTTACGCAGTTTTTCCAAACGTTGTTTTAGGGACTTTTTCTCATCTTCAAGTGTCGGTATAATTGTATCTTCTATATTTTGAAATTCGGTTTGTAGTTCTTTATGCTTACTATCAAGCGTGGTTAGGTTTCTTTCATCTAATATGATTTTTTTAGGCGGTTTGTACTTGAATAATGACATGTAATTGAGGAGATACTATAACAACGCCCACCTTACTCACCCTTTGATTACGTATGCGTGTGTGTGTATTATGTATGTATTATGTACGTATTATTGGTAAAATGAAGAACGAATTCTGTTTGTCTATAAAGAGGTTTAGTAATTATGTTTAATTGATATTTAGTAAAATCGTTCGTTTCGTAATTATGTCGTTTTCGTAAATTTTTTTTCTTTTTGAATAGTATAACCAGCAATTTCATATAATGGGTGGAGGACTTATGCAACTTGTCGCCTACGGCGCACAGGACGTTTACCTGACTGGCAATCCCCAGATTACCTTCTGGAAGGTCAGTTACAAGCGTCACACCAACTTCGCCATGGAGTCTATCGAGCAGACTTTTAACGGCCAGGCTGACTTCGGTCGCCGTGTGACCTGCACCATTTCTCGTAATGGTGATTTGGCTTACCGCACCTACCTTCAGGTGACTCTCCCCGAGATCGGACAGCCCCTGAAGAACGCATCATCCGGTGGTGTTTACGCCCGTTGGCTCGACTTCCCCGGTGAGCAGCTCATCTCCCAGGTGGAGGTTGAGATCGGTGGCCAGCGTATCGATCGCCAGTACGGCGACTGGATGCACATCTGGAACCAGCTCACTATGTCTACCGAGCAGCAGCGCGCTTACTTCAAGATGATCGGCAACACTACCCAGTTGACTTTTATCACCGACCCCTCCTTCAACGACATTGATGGCCCTTGCGACGCTTCGGCTCCTCGCCAGGTTTGCGCCCCTCGCAATGCTCTCCCCGAGACCACCCTCTATGTTCCCCTTCAGTTCTGGTTCTGCCGCAACCCCGGTCTGGCCCTTCCCCTCATTGCTCTTCAGTACCACGAGGTCAAGATCAACCTTGATATCCGTCCCATTGAGGAGTGCTTGTGGGCTATGAACTCCCTCAACGACGCTGCAACCACCGTCAAGGTCACCAGCGCCTACAACCAGTCACTCGTTGCCGCCTCCCTCTACGTCGACTACGTCTTCCTCGACACCGATGAGCGTAGGCGTATGGCTCAGAACCCCCACGAGTACCTCATCGAGCAGCTTCAGTTCACCGGTGATGAGTCCGTCGGTTCTTCTTCCAACAAGATCAAGCTCAACTTTAACCACCCTGTTAAGGAGCTCATCTGGGTCGTCCAGCCCGACAAGAACGTCGACTACTGCTCTTCTCTTGACAAGGGCACCGTCCTCAACCGTCTGCTCGGCGCCCAGCCCTTCAACTACACCGACGCCGTCGACGCCCTCCCTAACGCCATCATGGCTTTCGGTTCTCACGACGCCGTCGCCAACACCACCGGTTCTTACATCGACGGCTCTGGTCTCTTCAATGACGCCGGCGCCCAGGATGTCTACACCACCCAGACTTCTTGGTGGCACGGAACCGACCCCACTCTTCAGTACAATCTTCCCCATATGGGCGCCGGCGTGAACTCCGGTGTCTCTGATGCCGGCACCTTTGTTCTGGCCGAGACTTCTCTCGACATGCACTGCTGGGGTGAGAACCCAGTCGTCACTGCCAAGCTCCAGCTTAACGGCCAGGATCGCTTCTCTGAGCGCGAAGGAACCTACTTCGACCTCGTTCAGCCTTGGCAGCACCACACTCGCGCCCCAGACACCGGAATCAACCTGTATTCCTTCGCACTGAGGCCCGAGGAGCACCAGCCTTCTGGTTCGTGCAACTTCTCTCGTATTGATAACGCAACCCTGCAGCTTGTTCTCTCCAACGCCACCGTTGAGGGCACGAACACCGCCAAGGTTCGCGTGTATGCCGTGAATTACAACGTTTTGCGTGTGATGAGTGGTATGGGCGGCCTCGCGTATAGCAATTAAGTATTTTATCTTACGATCTATCGTCACATTTTTTTATTAAAACTATAAAAATATATGACACCGAATTATTCTTCCATCTTCGGGTCGTATTGAATTCCCCAGCGACCCAATACGACCGACGACGCTGACGCAGATGCAGCAGACGCACGAGACACAATTCCTTTGATAAACGACAACATTGATTCCATAATACATATTCAACTATTTACGAAGAGCGATTCAATTTTATACGGCGTGTCAATCCCTTACGTCCATACTTACAATGCTGGCGCTGTGAAAATCCGCGCGGACGTCGACAGTTGATACTTCGCTTGTATTTCAACGACCAACGATGGCGGCGGTGAGTGGATGAGTGCCTCATCGATGTATATATTATCGTGATATTACAATTCCCTCATCAATCCCTCAATACTCTCCAAATCCGTCAAAAACCGCGGATACCGGCCGTGAAACGCACGCATCCTAGCGAAACAATCAGGGTATGACCGGTCGAGAAGATCCTCTGTTACATCGCCCCACCGATCGACGACCAAGCAAGGAAACCCCGTGTCTGGGTGATAAAGTCGGTCGAATACAGTATTCGTCTTTTCCACAATCGGAACACATCCCAGGTAAATAGATTCGTAGAACCGGTGTGTATCCATTCCACACCCACGCGGACATAAAGCAAACCTGCTTAAAAGTGTCGTATCATATACCAACGTTTCAGGGACTTTCTCATAAAAAAACTCCGCGGTGTTCCGTTTCTCTCGAGCTTCGCATAATTCAGCGTTATCATTGGCGTCATTTAGATTGTATACGAATGACGACGCTGCCGGGTTTGCTGTCGCCACACTGCCCGAAAACAGATCATAGCACTCCTGGCGTGTCGGATGTGTCCATACACTAAAGCACAGTAAACATTTAATAGGGCGTGAATTACCGGGTAGCGTCGTCCGCAACGACATCCCTTTTTCAAGCAAGAATTTATGATTGAACCGGCGATGCATGGCGACAATAGACCCACAATCGCGAATACCGATTGGCATAATATGGATATTAGGGTGTTCATAAATATTATTCTGGATAAAAATACGTTTACTGACTGGAAGCAATCTCTCGACAAACTCCCATGAAACCACCGGTTCTTCCATAATATAGAATATGACGCGGACATTACGGGTGCGCAGGATCGAGACAACCATATGAATCGGGACATTGGATTCTTTCGTAGATATAAAAATCGAATCTCCATCGCGTAACTGTGCCGCATATTCCGCGTAATCATGAACCCCGACATTGATTCGGTTGGTATAACATAATGTGCTGTGAAGTGCGAACCCGATTTGCGATAATTTGAAGATAAGTCCTCCTGATAATTCGCGTTTCTGGCGTTGGATTGCGTTCATTGTATATTTAAGAGCGTTTTATTTTTATATGTTTTATACCCTTGATATACATACATACAATGACCGAATCCACGACGCCCACGACGCCGACACTGCCGTCCACACCGACGCGTCGAGATTGTAAACGCGAGAGAAAATTGACCGCACAGATATTACCCCCCGGAATCACGCATAATATGATGAAGAAATATGTCGTATATTATCGCGAGATGATGTATCTTAAGGGCGGGAAACAACAACCGAGAGAATATTTCAAGGTTGAAGCACACCCTAAACTCAATAAACCGTGGATTACTTCCAAATCCGTGAAAATCCCCCTACTTGAAAAATTAAAAGATGCGAATCAGATTGTCGATGATTTAGACGCAGCAGCTGCGACGGCGACGACCGCCTACGCCTATCCACCCGATATTGCGACTGCCACGGCGCCGATCGAAAGATGGATATCACGCTTGCCGAAATATACAACGATGCGTATTGTTAGGGATACACAAGAGTCATCCATTCTCTCGGTAAACTATGATAGAAAGGATAATCTCAACGGATTTCGATGGACAGGAAGTCATACGTTTTCATTGGCGTCGTCGTCGGGGGCGGGTGCAGACGCGGACACGGACGCAGACGCGGACGCGGTCATTTCTCTCGAAATACAGAAATTACGAGACAAACTAATACATAAATACGGGTTTGATTTATGGGGTGGTTGAGATTAGCAATATATTATTAAACCCATAATAAAATTGATTTTTATTTGGAAATACACATTTTATAATAAATTATCGGTTTATAGTGAAGTAAAAAAATGTGTGAATATACAAAATATAACAGTGATTCCGGTGATAGGGATCTGGGCAAAGAATACCCATATAATAAGGATACACCGTTCGATGCTATATTACAAATAGCAATTGGTTTACACGCACCTTTGATTGTAAAAACCAGTTATGTTAATGAAGATAAACCGGGTGCTTGGTATTTAAAGGGATGCCAAAATCGATTCACGTATGAAGAAATCAAATCTAAAATTGAAAAAAATGTGAAAGACAAGAAACATTCTAAACGTGAATGCTATTTAATCAAATACTAACAGAAAGTTTCGGGTATTTCAGAACCAATCCCCCGAAAAACCGTCGACCACAGTCTCGCCACCACTAATAACGGTCTCGGCGCCGTCCTTGACTGCACCAAGAACATTGTGATGAGTGACATCATTGTAGGTATCGATTCCGTGCGAAATCGTGGCGGCGCCGTTGCCAAGGACGGAATCGCCCGCAAGGTGCGAGACGACACCGAGACCGGTCTGAATCTCGTGTTCAGTGATGTGAAAGTGAAAAGTCATTATTGGTATATATAGATATAGATATATTTTATTTATATAATTTATATAAACTATATTCAACCGTCGTAGTTCATCGATTCTTATGAAAATGTGTGTTCCTAAATTACATACGTCTTCTATACCCGCGAATATAGAAGACGATGACCCAATAACCCCTAAAGCACCCCGCGGAAGACGAAGCGATTTAACCGAAAAAGACTTGGAAGAATTCGTTCGTTCATTTTCGTCAATTATCGATTCTGACATTTAGAATAAATAAATAAATTGGATGATATAACCTATAACGACACTTTTGAAAAAAATTGAAATGATTTTTTTCAAATAGGATACCAACAGTGCTTCACCAGAAACAACCCATCGCAATACAATGTCAAAAACGTTCAACTCTTCTTCTACTGGATCTTCTTCATCAAAACCCACTCGCCGTTTCCCTGACGGATGTGTGAGACCTGTCAACTCGCCTTTCTGTAAGGTCTGCTACGATGCGGGCCTTCCAGCAGCGGACTACACCGCCCACTTCGTGAAAAGCATTCCCGGTCCTGACGGTAAAGTTGTCTGCCCTACCCTCCTGAATCAAAACTGCCGAATCTGCAAAAAACCCGGACATACATCGACCTACTGCTCTGAATACCGATCCCGCCGTGACGACCGCCGTGATGACCGCCGTGACGACCGCCGTGAACTCGAAACTCCTCGTTACATCGAGCGTGAACAACCTCGCCGTGACGACCGCCGTGACATGCGTGACATGTCATTCAACCGTCTTCGTGAAGACACCGACCGTCATGAGCGTGACATCCGTGTGCGTGATGAAACGTACCAGCGTGAACAAGACCGTCGTTCCAAATCCTGGCTCCAGGCTGCATTGGCGAACCCTCGTGATCGCCGCGAACCCTACGCTCATCCTCATGGTCCTCGTGTTCGTCTCGAACTCGAGTCGCGTGCGCTTTCGTCCGCGACAATCGCCGCAGTTAAGCAGCCGGCGCCAGTGATCGATGTGATGAAAGTCGACCTTCGTCACGCGACCAATTGGTGCGATGAATCACCTGAGCAGATGGCGGATGCGATGTTCACTGAACTTACGAATGAGAGTTTCATCTCACGCGACGATGACGAAATCCTCGGGATGAGTTGCTCTGGTGGACAACAATTTTCAAGCCTCTGCGACTAAACGGTATCAAAAATCAAAAATCAAAAAATCAAAAAATCATTTGTATGTGTCTATGTTCTAACACTTTTTATTTCTGATCCGGTGTCGGTCGATAGAAATAAAATTGAAATGTTTTTCTTGTATAAACAACATCAACAGCGCCAGTAATCTACGATCTACAACAATGTCATCAGACCAACAATACCCGAGTTACCCGACAACACCTGACAAGGTTCAAAAATGGTTTGCAAAACATGAAGACGCACTGGCCGCAGGGGGCGCCGCCAAAGAAGAATCCGAAGAACTGGCCCACCAACTTGAAACCCAAGAACACATTTTCAGCTACCCGGATGGCAGCGTTTACATGGGACACATGCACATTCGTGATAATCACGACAATAGCAGTCTACGCCACGGCCGCGGAACTCTTCGCACACCGGCGTTTGTCTACGGCGAAATGAAGAATTACACCAGCGAAGATGCAGCTGACAACGCACATCTCGCCAAATGGCACGAATACTCTGGAGCGTGGGAAAATGACAAACTCCACGGACATGGAGTTCACGTTCAAAAATCAGGCGATGGAGGTGAAATCCTCGTATTTGAAGGGATTTGGAAACACGGAAAACCGACGAGGTCGATTCACCACCAATTCGAGAGCGACAGCGATGGTAACCTATTGGACGATTCTGTATTTGGATGGTAAGCGGACGGACAGACGACGGACGACGGACGACGGGACGACAGGCGGAAAGGTGAATAAAAGGTAATTGTGTTCTAACACTTTTTTATTCAAATACATTCTGAAAGAAAAAGTGTTAGTAACAAACACACACACAAACACACACACACACACACGCGCGCGCACTTACATTACATAGTGATGCGCACAGTCGTCCCTATGATGAACGAACCAACCACCATTCCCATTCCTCATGCGATGGAATCCAGCATCATAGAGTTCGGGGTGAGTCCATTCGTTTCGCTCCTGAGTCACCTGGAAATACCTGATACCGCCGGAGAGTGGTTGGTTGAAGCGCATGATTTCGCCAGCATCGTCCCTTTTGATTGCCATTTTCATGGTTTCGATTGTTCTTTTGGGAACGAAACGACTCTGCGCCCAATCAGTGTGGCGCTCACTCTCTTCGTGCTTTTTCCAGTTTTTGCTTTTTCCGCTGTAACCGCATGCGCAGGTCCATTGAGAGCGTTCGCTGCCAAACGTCCAAGGACCGACAGCGTGCCTGGCGATGAATGGGCAGGTATTTGGGTCAGGATTTCGGTATTCGACTTCGTAGGATTGGACAATCTTGAATGTAGCCTGGCGATTAAGGCAGTTTTGTTGGTCTTGACTCAGTGCGACCCATTGCAGGGGGGTCATTTCTCGGAATTCGGGCATCATTCTTGTAACACGGGTCCACGTGTTGTAACCGTATTGTCCCATGAGAGCAATCCGACTGCTGTAAGAATTGTATTCGGGGTCGTCCACTGCACCGCCATTGAACAATGCAGCTCCGCCGCCAGCGCCAGCGGGGTGTCCTGATGGAATTTGCGCGGGCGGCGCAGGAACGACACGATGAAGTGCTCCGAGTGCATTCATTGCGGCCAGGTACTCACCTTCTGGCATTTTGTCTTGTTGGTCTTCGATGACACGCATCAGGGTATCTAAATTGGGATTGACGGACATTTTCAGTATTCGTAGGTAGTAGTCGGGGTGTATCTAATATAGAACGCTGTATTAAGTATATTGTAAGAAAATCATTTCAATTTTTTTACGATACATAGAAAATCATCGGATCAGTGTAAAAATCGAATGGCGTGTCGTGGGGGTCCGGCAAGATTATTCGCACCGGATTTCGGTTTCAATGTAAAACTGAACAGGGTAGTATTGGGGGGGTCGGCAATGCTCCTAATGTTCGTAATGCCCCTAATGTTCGTATCATCAGAACCGGATTTCAGTTCTAATGACCCGCCGCCGCCGCGCTTCGCCGCCACCGCCAACCCCGGGAAAACTGCACCCGCCGGAGTAATTAATTGTCCGGTCATAATCTGCGGAATCTGGTCGTATCGATTCACGCGCATAAAATAGCGGACATCGCGGAGGAGTGAGCTCCACGAATAACTGCGGATACTAGCCTGATTGGCGCGAAGGATTGCGAAGATTGCGTAAGTGAGTGCACCGGCAAACGCATTATTGATATATGCGTCGGCAGATGTTTGTTCATCGCGACATCCGCTAATCATATAGACTTCACCCGCGGTGTCGGCATATTTACCTTGAACAAACGCTTTCTGTTGGGTGCGCCAGACAGGGGGTCTGCGTGCAGTCGCGGGAGAAATAAGAACACTGAAATCCTCATATTTATACCGAATATCGCATCCGGTGCCGTTATGACAGCAATCCAGGATGACGTAAAGGCGCGCACCTCGGGGGACGCGGTTTACGAGAAGTGCTCTAATCTCGTCATCGGTGATGACACCGCCACCCGCTGACGCCGACGTGTTGTAATCAAGGGGGCAAAGACATGAATCATATCCGGATGCTTCATCGCTGTTTCTGTCGCGGACCAGTGTGCCGTGACCGGAGTAATGGAATACAGCTTCATCTCCGGCAACCATGCCTGCAACAAGGGCGGACAAACCAGCGATAATATTTTGGCGGGTTGGTGCTACGGATGCGGGGAACACGGAACCACGATTTCCATCGGTAAGTATCGTAATCGCGCCGGGAGCGTATCCTAAAACCGTGCGTAGATACGTCGCGACATTAACGACATCATTATAACATCCATTTAGTTCATCTTCGGTGCCCCGATAGTTGATACCGACGAGGAGGGCGGTGCAGCGAGGGGGGCGGATAGAGGATGACATATTTATTTTATAGACATATTATAATAAATATATCAATGGATAAACCTGATCCGCCGCCGTCAATAGACATATATTTGGTTCGCCACGCAGAAAGTTGCTCAAACTTATTAGATAATAAAATTACGGATACAATTCCAGATACTGATACTGATAAATGGAACGAATATCACAGAATAATTAAAAATACAGAAATTAGCAATTATAATGATGAAACGATAACATCAGTCCATCGAAGGATAAAAACAAAAGAAAACGAATTAGACGAAATTATGAACCCAACAAGTGTTGGATCACCATTTACACCATCAAATACTGACATTAAAGAAATAGAAAAGGAAATCGACCGAACAGATGACAAGAAATTAAAAGCATATTATGTTAAAAATTTAATGCCAAAATATACGTGGTTATTTGAACCGCCGTTATCTATATTTGGTATGCTTCAATCATTTCAATTAAGGGATAAATTAGAAGAAACTCATATTGATCCCACTTTCATTTGTTCGTCGTCTGTTATGCGTACCATAATGACCGCTATGATCTCGTTATGTACGATTGATACTGGAAATCCATATACATTATTTATTTGTCCCTATATAAACGAATTACAAAATTGGGCTGGAGAAATAATAGATAGTGATAATCAAAACAAAGGAAATAGTAAACAAGAAATACAATTTAAATTAGAGAAATTCATTGAATGGTTTAGTTCACATGGAGATAATGTTTACAAATTATTTTTACAATTTAAAGGTGAACCAAATACCCTTAAAAAAATAACTATAAACTTTCCAGGATTAGATTTTAGTCTGTTAGAACAATTCGAACAAAGTGATCCGAAAGGATTTAGAATTTCAGATACATCAAAATTCAAAGATATTATAAAAATACAAACAAAAGAATTTCAAACACCAAAAATATTAGTTTTTACTCATGGAAAGTTTATTAAAGAATTGACACTTATTAAAGGAATACCAAAAAATACATCAATTACAAAATGTAGTTTAAATGTTGATACCGGATTAATAATCATGAATTCGATAACAAATTGGTATAACCCAGATGTTTCAATACGTTCGCGTTTTACACGAAAAATACCAATATCATTATTTACATTAAATACGTGTAGTAGTTATCCTGATAAATTAATGGGAATGATAAACAGTGGTTTTACTGGTGGTGGTACATCAAAATATAGACGAAAAAATAATAGAAAATCTAAAAATAATAGAAAATCTAAAAATAATAGAAAATCTAAAAATAATAGAAAATACAAAACATTAAAATACAAACATCGAACATAAATTATTTATGATATATTCATCCACCATACGCCTAACTACGACGTATCCACCGCCTCACACATCCGTCACAAACAACCGGTTCATCGCGCACACTTCCGGTTTATCATCACTTCGCATCGCCGTGAAGATATGGCGGATAATCGCGTCGTGTCGAACGCGGATAGTATAATCCTGCTGAATCGCACCTCGCCCGATACGTCCCATGGACTGAATCGCCTTCTCCTGCGACATCCCTTCCAAGTCTTTTCCGATATACCCGTGGCAGAATTGATAGTTCGTCCCGTAGATGTAGTCGGTTGCTGTTATAATAAGATACAACTTCTGATGCTTCGCAAGCGTCTTCATGATATCCGTATATTTCTGGTCGGTGGTATTCGTGATGGCGCCGATTCCCATAAGCAGTAGGAGTTTCCAATGCGATTCCACATTCAGAAGCATAATCTTTTCCACGAAATCGTCTTCCACGAACGATGTGAATTCATTGGAGATGGCGGTGCGGGGCGTCCAGCGTTTTAGGTGTTCCAACCGATTAGGAACGAACAAGTCGTGAAGCGCAGTATACTTCACAGATTTACGTAATTCTTCGACTTTTACGTGAAGTCGTTCCGTTTCGGGGTTAATGCGTGTATCAGATGTGAATTTGCGGGTTTTCTTCTCTTCGCCAGCACCCGATGATGCTCCTCCGGCCGTCGGGTCCTTGCTTTCGCCTTCCAGATCCTTGATGAGTTTCTCTGTTTTCTCAATATCTGCAAGAACGCGTGCATTGAAATCAATCGTCGCCATAATATCATCCATAACAACCGTCGGGATTTTCGCGATTTGAAGCATAAACGCCGCCACTTTATCGACATTTTCGGTTAAGTAAATCGTCGGTCCATCCGTTAGGGTATGTGCATCACTGGTGGATAAATTCACGACGGATGCGAATTTGGGTTTGCGAACCCCGACTAGCGTTTCGTAAATCCGTTTCCAATATTTGGGCCGGATGTTTTCAAGTAGAAGCAGGTAGTATTCCTTGATACTTGTCATTGTAATATCGCCGATATCACCGAACATATTTTTGGGTAAATAACGCTCGGATGTAATAGCCAGATTGCGGTTATCGTCAGTGTCGGGATCGAGGTCCGCGGTGGCGGCGTCTTTCGTGCGTACACCCTCGGTGTCCTCGTCGCCTTCTGCGTCTTCGTCGTTGTCCTCGTCGCCTTCTGCGTCTTCGTCGTTGTCCTCGTCGCTGTCGCTGTCCTCGTCGCTGTCGCTGTCCTCGTCGCTGTCCTCGAATCGTTTCGTCACCAACCCGATAAACCGCAAAATCTCCCGCAGATCGAAATATCGCATCAAGGTCTTGTATATCTTACAATGTTCAACGCATTCAAGCACACGGTCATAATCATCCCCGAACATATAATGCGGGAGTTCGATGAATCCGCCCTGATTCACAATCGGGATCGATTTCTTGAAATCGTGACTAATCACGCTGTATACGTCGGCACCCTTGTCTTGAAACTTAACCTTAAAGTCCTGGATTACACCCGCCATCTCCCCCTCACGCGGCAATGTGGCCGACGACAACACGACATTGGGAATCAGATTTCCACTCCAATTGCGGTGGATAATCGGATGAAGAGCGTGCTCAGAGTAATCAAGTGATATTGTCGGTTCATCCCAATACATCAATAAATTATCCAGCGGGTGAAACGCCATCATATAACGCATCGCCAGTAAATACGAACGGATATCGCAAATCATAATCTCCACATTATCGCCGATACTATTATCCACTTTACGGATCCGACCACTGCGTTTGTCGCGGATCGCCTCTTTCGCCGCGAAATAATGAAGACGGATATCGTCGATATTGCTACAACCAAACGCGAACGCGATGCGTTTCTTCACGGAAATCGCGGCCTTCGCCAGAGCTAGACCTACGTGACGCGCAGCACAGACAAAGATGATTTTGTATTTTTCCGACAATCCAAGCGGTGAAAGCGTCTTTCCTGTCCCTGTTGGCGCGATATAAAGCACCAACTTCGCGTCGGGACGTTTCGCAATCGTGAATAATTGTTTCTGATGGTCATATAACTGAAAATCCGCGTATTTGAATACATTCTCGTTTTGTTCGATGTAACGATACGCGTTGCGGAGAAACCCGGCAATTTCAATATCCGCGAGGTATTCTTGCAGGATGAAATTGGCGAAATCTACAATATGCGAATTAATATCCACAACCGACTTTTGAAGCATTAATTTCAATGTATAATAATGCTTCATCCATTCATTCGGACCACCCGGTTTTGTTGTCACAATGAGTTCAACTGTATCCATGATGAGATGATCGTATGTATCTCCTGACCCACCAAATGTCGTATTCATATTCTGGATACGCATCATATCCATCTTTTTCATTGTTTTCTTGGACCGGGCCTTCACCTCAAACGCACCGACCTTGAAACCACCTAGTACAATAACACGTTCGACCCGTTTCTTGAAATATTCGTCAAATAGATAATCCTCCATTTCAGGCGTCATTGTTATTTTCAGGCGTGAAATCAACGACTGGTGTGGATTGAATACCCGATTCACATCGTGGAATCCGTCAATAATCAACCGTAAGATACGCATTTCATCGTCAGGTTCCATAATTTCAACACCATTCCATTCTTCGCCGGTAAGTTTCATTTGGATGAGATGTGAGTCGGGGATGGATTTTGTCTCGGAAGACGCAGTAGACGCAGATGACATAATAATAATACTTCGATAGATGCTTCACGCAATATAATACAATATGTGTATTGTTTTATTTCTGATTCAATTTTAGCGAATTATAGTATTATAATTCGCCGATTATAATCATTATAATCAGCGAAATTGAATTAAATATACCCGTCTATTGTATATTACCCCCACACACCCCTTCTTCGCAATCCATACATTCTTGATGTCATCACACCCGCCCCAGCACCGTGCAGTCATTGTAAGTTTTGACGGGAATATCGGTTCAGGTAAATCAACGACATGTATTGAATACGAGCAATATATCAAAATGCGTATGTCGTCATCGTCGGAAGTAACAATGGACGAGGTGGTAGTGGCGCCGATGTTCCCCACCATAACGTCATTTGAAGACGAAATATGTTTTCTCGACGAACCAGTCGAAGAGTGGAATAAGGTATGTGATAAAGATGGCGTGAATATCCTGACAAATCTATACAAGGATATTCGCGCGAATGCGTTCAAGTTCCAGATGATGGCGTATATCTCGCGCCTGGCGCTACTTCGTAATGCGATAAAAAACCCCAAAATCAAGCTCATTATCACAGAACGAAGCGTAGAAACCGACCGAAACGTATTCGCGAAGATGTTGTATGACGCCGGCGATATTTCCCATGACGAGTTCCAGATTTACACGATGTGGTTCGACGAGTTTCTGACGGATGTTCCATTGGCGGGAATTGTATATATTAACGCATCTCCGGAGGTGTGTCTGGAACGCATCGGGAAACGTGCTCGCGCGGGTGAGACAATCCAAACGGATTATATTCAACGATGCCATAAATACCATGAAGATTGGATTCGCACACGCGACTGCCCTCTTCTGGAACTCCCCGCAAATGAAGACATTATCGGGACGCCGCGACTTCTATCTCAACGGATGGAACGCATAACAGAATTTATTCGGGGATTATGTAATGTAAACTAATGAAGATAAAGAAATGTATAATACTTATATTATACGTATTATATACTGTTTTATTCCAATGACAGATGAAACCGCATGTTCCTTTGTATCAAGCAGGGGATTGTTGAAATCATGTAATATACGTTCAATGAACCCGACGTCTAGTTGTCCTGGAGATTTGGAATATATTCAGACATTCATAGAATCGATCGTCACGTCGACGGTCGTCACGTCGACGGTCGCCACGTCTGTATACGTATGCTGTGATGCGTTTCAAACATTTATCATAGAATACGCACCAAAGATTCAAATACCATTTATTGTTGTATGTGGAGATGGTGATAAAACAATGTTCAGTGAGACCGTCCCACAAAAACCCAACGCATTTCTTATGTTTATATTGAACCCATACCTTCGCGAGTTGTATTCACAAAATATGGATATACAAAATTGCCGCGATTTCTTGAAAGAGCGAATAACAAAACTTTGGAACGCGAATGCGGTGATTCTAAAAAACGAATCCTCTCTTGAAAACGCAATTCACACCGCATATATGAAATTAAAACAAATACCGATTGGCATGGACTATCATACCATCAGCCGCAAACCAAATCACAAATGGCAATTAAAAAAGGAAGCGCAATACTCATCACCTGTCGCGCAAGAACAATGTCTCATTCAACAAATCCGCGACAAAATGACGCCATTTTATCAACGTAAAATACAAATATATTCGAATGTTATGTTGTGTCCTGACCGTTTCAAGGACCGTTTTACTGCTGTGTCAACTATACCACCCGCATTATTACACCAACAATCAACATTCATACCGCGGATAAACATGTGGAAAAATATGACAGAATACGCATTTGTATTATCTCCGTTCGGAAATGGTATGGATTGTCATCGCACATGGGAGGCGTTGTTATGTGGTTGTATTCCGATTGTAAGGACGTCTGTTTTTCGCGAATTGTTTGAGGAACTTCCCGTTTTGATTGTAGATAAATGGGAAGATGTCACATTACAATTATTGAAACAAACCGTATACGAATTCAAGTTGAAACATCAACAAAATGCGTTTCAGTATGAACGATTATATTTATCGTATTATACCAAATGTTGGAATCCATCCGCCGCTGCGATACAACACGTTGACCCGTATTACCCGGGTGATTCTCGGATACATAATTGACATAAATAAACATGCCATCTATGATATATAGCGGACAATCCATCGCAGAAATGGCAACAACGACATACACATCGTCCATCATATATATGTGGAACTTCAAACCGGATGAACGCGCCACAATCCCGATGACATGTATTCAGCAAAATAAACGGTTCATTCCCGAACATATGATTGTCACCCCCGCGGATATTATACCGATTCTCTCTTCATTTCCTGGACTCCCAGAATTATGGGCGAAAATTCCCCATTGGGTTGTCCGCGCCGACCTCGGCCGCCTCTTGTATATCTACAAACACGGTGGATTTTACCTGGATATGGATTGTATGATAAACGACAATCCGTTTCAATATACGAACCCCAAATCCGACCGGATGATACTATTCACAGAATTCACGGTTCCGATAGACGCACTAGGACCACGGGAATGTAAGAATCCGCGAAATGTGCTTCGTATCGCCAATTTCGCATTCGCCGCGAATTATAAACGACATCCCTTCTTGGAACTGTGTATTCGCGAATGTATGCGGCGTCTAGAGTGTTTATTCCAATCCAACCTTGAAAAATGGGAAGAAACTGATATTTTGTGGGTATGTGGTCCGGACGTGATAACTACAATGTATCACGAACATCAGGATGATGATTCGTCTATACGTCTCATGGAACGGAAATATCTACGACATCTTGGTTATGGGTCATGGCGGGACTAAATTATCCATATGCACATGCATCCATATGCACATGCATGCATCCATATGCACGATTTTACGGTAACAATAATGTATCGATACTGCCATTAAACCTATCAATAGATTTTGTATAATTTAATTCTTTCATACAATATTCGGTAACATCAAACTTACTTTCAACGGAATAACTAGGATAATTCGAACATACATTATTATAAAGAAGCTTGGCATATTTTTCATTATTTTCATAATAAACAACCGGTCGGTATTTTTTCAGTGTTTCTTTTGCACTTGAAAATATGAAGTTTTCCGAACCTTGTGCGTCACAATGAATAAAACCAATATTATCATGTTCCATTCCATCAACCGTTGTTAATGAAATGTATTCTCCTTCTGTACCTAAACCGATCCCTCCAAAATTACAACCTAAATGACTTTCTTGGGTGTATCGCATTTTAACAACACCACCACCACCATCTAAATCAATATTATTCATATTACCGGAACCGTTATAGCAAAATACACCTTTATTAAACGGCACGATTTTGTGTTGTAAATTATTTTGGTTTATGTTTCGAACCAATATTTGATACATCACATGTTGGGGTTCATATACGAATAATTTATTGTTCTCACTAAGATAGGACTGATAAACCACACTTGATGTTCCGCAATGTCCTCCAATTTCTAGAATATTACGATTCGGGTCGATATATTCCTTTAATTTTATCAACGTATCCTCTTCCCAATATTTATTACGCCTAAAATCATTTCCGATATACACTTCATTTTTCAATAAGGTTATATTACCATATTTTGTGTTGAATGTTTGTGTGTTAAACATTGATGTACGATACGATGTATTATAATATAACATTATACAAATCCAAACTGTTTTATACGCACATTGTGCATCATTCGCCGTTAAGAACCAAATAACCATTTCAGACTAGATGAAAATATACCACTACCCGCATCCGCACCCGCACCACCGCCGTTGTCATCGCCTTCTTGATCTGGAATGTGAATACGACAATCATCTGGAGAGGGGGGTGTGATGGCTGCGTCATTATATGATGACCTTGTTGTATCATCTTCAATATATCCCCCGATAGTCATCGCAGTCAATAACACCGACTTGGGTCGATACCTCAGAATATCGATTTCATATCGCGTTATTTTGAATAGATCTTTTCCGTATATTTCGTGAAGGAGCATCCATTCGAATATACCTCCAGTATAAATATGTACATTCGTAAATCCTAATTTTACAAGTTGTTCGTATTTATGTAATATCGTGATGTCGTTTGAATTCTTACCGTATACTATAATCATGACGTTTGGTGTGATCATAAGACATTTATTTATCAGTTGTTCTTCACTGCGTATATCTACTGTGGTTTTTATAAGACAATGTTGAAGCGATGGAGGGAGTGTATTGATTAAAATAGTTGAATGTGGAACATGTGTATTACGGTAAACAATCATCTGGATATCCTCATAACTCACTTTTGGAACCAGTGATACTTGGTTTCCCATGATTCGCGAATCTGAATATAATACTAACTGTAATATTAGTATTATATATGTTTTTATCTTTGTTCCACCGCATACCCGGCGGGCGGAACACCGCACCGATTCATTCAATCAAACGTCAATACAATATTTACAAATTCCCTTTTGATGCTTCTGGTTGCTGAATCCGACAATTCTTCGCGTTTTTTACGCTGTTTCGCCGTAGCGGTCGCCATGGTCGTCGTGACCATATCAGATATTGTCTCACAGTCGTACTGATTGTCACCGTTTTCGTCATACGTCGTGTGCTGAATTTTCAATTCACAACCATCAATCGTCGCGGATGATGTCTGATGCGATTTCGCAATTTTACGTGAAGTATTATTCCGAATATTCATATCCGCCTCAATCGAACTATAATTATCCTGAATATATCGAATAACCTCATTCTCAATCGCCCATTTAAAGAAGTTTAACTGGCCCAGTGTGGTCTGAATATATGTCCCATTCTTATAAGGAACATTGATTCGGTCCCAGCGACAAAAGGGGTCGAACCGCTTTTTAGAATATGCACGGAGTTTCAGTTTATAATCCACATATACTTTGAATCGCTTAGATGGCGCTCCGGCGCCACTGCCACTGTTTCCGCCGGTCCCGATAAGGTCATATACCGTATAATGCTTCTTCGAATAATTGGTAACAAACCAGTCCATAATTCGCAATGAAATATTTGTGGTTCCATTTATCACCGAAAGCATCCGATCCATATTCTCGCTATTGTTTTCATTATAGAACCGCAGGACTTTATGAAGCAGAAGGTCATTCTGGGTATTATATATACTCGTTCCGTGGGCGGCGGCGGCTGCCGGTAATACCGGTTGGCAATGTTGGTCTTTGGTAGGTTGAAGACAGGCTAGCATCACGTGTGCGTTCGGTGTAATAAACATATGAATAAGTATTTAAACCGATTTACATCGGTTTTCGCGATACGATATAAACCCATCTCATTATAATATATCAATAATCGATACCATTCCATCCGTATGTCTCTCGAACGCGCCGATTCTATTTCACCGCAAGATGCCGCCCAGTATAAAAAGGCCAATTCGATGCTCAAGACAAGCGATTATGAAAGCAACATTTCAAGCGACGACGATGAAAGCGTCCAAAACAGTAAACTTGTCGTGGATTTACACAAAATGCCTGCAGGACAATACGAATATTACACGGATCTGGGGAGTGTAATGAATCAAATGTTACTGTATATGTATCATACGATAGAGCATCTGGTTCATATACCCGACAGTGACAGTGACAGTGGCACTGGCGTAACCGTAGTCGACCCAGTGATCCCGCTAAAGTTGCGCCGCCGCCCCTACAAATACGACAAGGAGGATTTTTGTTATACGCAAATCGGGTATGGAAACTATAAATATACCTATAAGGTCCCTGCAACGAAGACCAACCCCGAAAAATCAGCCGAGTTTTTAATCACTTACCGCCAGCAAGAGAAAATCATCGGAACCCACGATGAAGCAGCAAAGTTCGAATATATGACGATTCGCACGGATTCCCCGGTTATATTTCATCACTTCTACCGCGAAAGCGACAACTTCTTAGAGAACAATGAACAAGATGTTAGTAAACTCCATGTATATGTCATGACGAAATACGGAGAATGGATGCGTTATAACAAAATCCCCTCACGCACCCTAGACACCGTTTATTTTGACGAGAAACTAAAACAGAAAATGCGTGCGGATATTATGGACTTTTTGACGAAGGAGAAGGAATATGATGAGTTCGGGATTCCGTATAAGAAGAACTATCTCATCACGGGTATTCCGGGTAGTGGTAAGACGAGTATCATCAAGGCGATGTGTAAGGAAATCGGGTATAACTTGTGTATTTTTTCGATCAACCATGACACGGATAATAATACGGCCCTTGCCGCATTCCGTGATATCCCGCCCAAGTCCGTCCTCCTCTTCGAAGACATCGATTGTCTGTTTGATAAACGCACCGGAACCCAAGAAAACAAGAGCACATTCACATTCAGCAATCTCTTGAATTTGCTTGACGGCGTCTTTTTCCGCAAGGGTCTTATTTCATTTATTACAACGAATCATCCTGAGAGTTTGGATCACGCGTTGCTGCGCCAGGGGAGAACAGATATGATTATTCATATGAACTACCCGAAGAAAGTGGATATCCGCCATCTGTTCCGTGATATGATGCGGAAGGAGGAGATGACAGCGGAGGAAATAGACCGCGAATTCGACCGGTTTTACGAACTTATAAATAAGAAAACGATTACGATGGCGGGACTTGTCGGGTTCCTCTTTCGGTATCGAAAAGCGTGGGAGGATAATATCAATGAATTACTGGATACAGATAAGTTTATTAAGGAGGTGACGCGGAATGTGGAGGACAGTAAATTGTATTCGTAGTTAGTATGTAATCATATCATATTTTTTCATATTGTATAATAGTATAAATTATGATATCTATAAATGATAAAATAATAACTATATTGGGTTATGTAATTCATATTATACATTTATTCTTAACCATTGTAATGAATATTGGATGGTTATTTGTAACTAACACGTTATATTTACATATTTTGATATTTAGTCAATCGTTAACGTTGATTGGATGGTGTGTTTTTCAAGGTAAATGTATATTAACGTTATGTGAGAACATATTATTAAACCGAACTATAGAGAACAATACAATTGATTCTTCCAGTATAACCACTACATTTTTATCGAGATATTTACCATCAAATCAGATAGATACGATATTACTATTAGTTGTTATGATGGCTTTACTTCTAACATTATTAAAAAAAATATATGTTAAATCTCAAACATTATACGAATAAATACATTTGAATATCTACACCCTACTCTACCTTCCGAAAAGTGAATTGCTTCCCCTGACGAAATCTCTCGGAGTCCATCGTCCCCCTCTTCAAATTACAATCCAAGCATGCAATAACTACGTTTGCCGAATTATGACCGTAGTCATTATCTATCCTGTCCAAGGTCCATTGTTTCCGGCACATGGATTCCTTATATGTAACCTGGCAAATCTCTCGACAATAATAACATAAGAGTTCAGAAGACACCAGAAGATCCACAATTTGGTCGGTGGTGATAGAGAACCGTGCATCATATATAGAATGTTGTTTATCTTGGTAAATATAGGCTTTACGTTTAAGGTCAATCTCTCGGAGGATGTGTTTCATTTCTTCGGGTAGAGGTGTTGCCCCGATTGATACATTCGCGATATGAGCCTTCAATACGGAGAGTCCGAGAGATTGCGACGGATTATAATACTCATCCGGTATCACAGCCCGATTCTTCGGCACCTTTTTCTCAATCACCGCATCAGGGTCCGCCATTTGCTTAATTTTATCCTGATTACGTTTGCCAAGTATATCTATTTTCTTCATAATGGAATGCAATGGAATTGTATCGTTATCAATACATATACGTTAGTATATTACAAACCTACTAAATACGCGCCACACCATCTGATTTTTGTATTGATCGTCGCACATTTAGTAAAATTATTATATCATTGTAAATAAAATGTTATTATTTACAATGTATGTCAAGGATGAGTATACTGCTAAAAAAATGGAGGCCGCAGTAAAGAAATTAAGTAAGAAACTAAAAACTAAGACTGAAATGAAATGGCAATCTGTTAAAGACAGTAATAACAAATTGGTTATTGCGTGTGATTTTTATAAGGATGATGAGGAATAAACGCGTCATTGATCGAACGCGTCATCGATACGACGTATCCAGTATGATGTCGTAAGTTTCGCATAATTGAAGGTTCGGGGTGAATATTCCGAGAGAATTTGATTCAGGAAATCTCTCGAGATATCCGACCAGGCGTCTATGATTACAACAGGTAAGTCCGCATATAATTCCTCAATGTCACAAACATCCGGAAGTCGACGAATAATGACAATACACCCGAGCATGAGTGCTTCCCATGTGCGTATCGTATCCAATCCATTCCCCCGCGGGCTCGCCACAAAGATGTGTTGTGTATATGCACCCCATGTATCATACCTATTGACTGGTGATTCTTGAATTGACATTAAATCTCTCGGAATCGTATGAAACGCTGCGAATCTCTCGGCGCCGCCATTTCCATCCATATTAAATTGGAAGTTAATATATATTCTCGGTGGTGATACCGTGTCGGGGTCTATACGTTTTGAAAAATGAACGATTGAATCTCGCAATCTCGAGAGATGCCGATCTTGTGTGTAGGCCGTCGTGATCGGAGTATTCACCCAGGCGGTTCGTGTGGAAAGTGTCCAGTAATCAATTCCATACGGAATCGGGGTTATTTTCGCACGCTCTGATTGTATCCTAACACGGCAGTTTGCGGCGAACCAATGCCGGAATAACGGCGATGGACACATGTCAAAAAAAGATCCAACTACTGTCTCTGGGAATGTAAAGTCGTCCATACACGAAATAATAATATATGGTTTATTGACCGCATGAATGTGTGGTTGAATCTCGCGTTGAAAACACCCGAGTGCGTACTCGTTTTGTTGTATTAAAATAATAAACCGAGAATAATGTGCGACAATTCTCTTGACTTCATGGTCATCCTGGTGCGGAAAATACATCGTCCTGTGAATAAGTCCGGTTCTGGTGATTGGACCATGTGTATAATATTCGTATATACCGTATATTGAAAAGTTTGTGATTGACATTATTCGATGCGACTCGACGCGACGAAAGGACTGCGTATCTTTAGTTTATTTTGAATAGATACAGTTTAAGTAATAATCTAATATTCCAATTCATTAATTCCCAATCGGCGCACGCACAATTACCAATTTAGGCGCAGGTCGACCCAATATCTGCCGCAATCCGCGTGCATACCATACCGGCGTTCCGCGCAGTTTCCTCCATTTCGCAATCCGGCGCTTGGGTTCGGACAAATAATAACTCCGGTATGATGCAACTGCATCGTAAATATCATGACCGGCACTTGTTCCTGTGACTTCTCCGCCCCTCGAGGCGCGGATTTTATATTCATCGGGCATGGCCAGTGCAAAGGGTGTCATTACTCCGGGGACTTTAACGCACTCAAACGATGCGGCCGGTGGGATATTCTGGCGTAAATATTGTGCGACGCCGTATGATTTGTGTTGCTTGTGCGGAGGATGTCCGTATCTGTATTTCCATTCAGCGTGCATGGCGTCGATGAGGTCTAATGTCCAGATGAAGTTGGCTTGAGATGCGCGGCACCAGATCGTGACGGGGTGGTTTTTATGCGCGATTTTATAGACGCATTGGTCGATATCGCGGTCGGCGCCGGCGCACAATCGATGGGTCGTGCATAACATCTGGACTGCCTCCAGGATGATTTTCGCAATATGTTTGTCCATCATATATTCCGCGATTTTAGCAGGATCAAGCGAGAGAATGAAAAGGTTCATTATGCAATGGAATGAGTGTATCTGTGTAGTCTGCGACGCTCGTTTAGATACATAAATTAGAATTCAATTTTATTTATTCTATTCCCAATTGAAAAAAAATTGAGTTGTTTTTATTCAATAATAAATATATTACAATACTTAAACTATAATCAATACTTAAACTATAATCAATAATAAACGGAATTTAACCCACCAAAAACGAATACCAAAGCATCGAAATGAAAAGCTCTATCTGTAAGCAAGAAGGACACGACAATCGTTCATGTAAGAAGACGACTACGCCAGTTTCAGCACCAAAACTTGACGCTGAAACTTATATAAATGTAATTCCACAAGTAAAGATTACTTATGATTATTCATCAATACTTCAAAAGGGATTAGATTCTAATATAGTTAATACTACTCGTTTAATGGAAAAATGTGGAGATATATGTATCAAAGACCATCTTGATATAATATCAAAGAATACTTCAATATCTTGGGCGCCATTTAAGGCAACTATTGTTTCGGTAATTGCAAAGATAGCTCATTCTGATTATGATACTCGTCTTCATCAAACCCAAATGGAAGGAGGGCGTAGTTTAAGAACAATAGATGGAAAATATGTATCTGCTTACCTATATAAAAATGGATTATATGATACACCCACCCCATTTGCTCTTACACGTTCATTTGAAAAACCAGAACCATTCAATAAAGAATATTCAGGGATGATTTCTCCACCAAAGAGTAAAATATCATTTCTAAATATTGTAGAATTAATAAATACAAAAATAGATACATATCTTATAAATGATATACTTGTATATTTGTTGTCATTTCTAAAAAACAGAAAGGAAACAACAACAATATTGAAGAATTCTATTGTTATATCTTCAAAAGATATGAATATACTTGATATTTCAAAATTACTTGATGAAATAAATAAACTTGGTAGTGGAGCATCTGTTATTCCTGTAATTATTGCACACACATTACTATCGGTAATTCAACCATATTTGTGGGTAGGAATTTCAATAAAGCCATTAAAAGAACATACCGCACCAGATAATCATTGTAAATCATATGGAGATATTGAAGGATTAGATATGAGTTTTATATGCAAAATTGCTATTGAAGTCAAACATAAAATTAAAATAGACGACACAATTGTAGCGATATTTGATGAAAAAACAAAGAATGAAGTTATCCCTTTGAAATATATAATTACAACTGCAAATATAGAAAGAAATATTGTTAAAAGTAATATATGTATTGACACGCTAAATGGATTTGTTATGTCACATCTACAGCAGACACTATTTCATGAAAGTACAATATGTTTGATATTCATTAAAGAGTTAAGAAGACAGATAGTATCTTATAGAAATATGAGTGTTTCTATCAAAGATTCCATCAACGAAATTCTTACATCACTTCTTGTTTCACCATCTCTTTAACAATCTCTTCAATAACACGCACACAAACGCTATTTCCGATTTGCTTAAATGCAGCACTCTTATTTGTATTTTTTATAAATGTTGAAGGATAATCCATTAATTTATAACATTCGTTTAAAGTTAGTCGTCTTACTCTTTTGGATGATTCTTCATAAATATGATATCTACCAGAAGTCTCAGATGCAGCCAACGTAGGGTGTGTTCCGTCACTACTATAAATCCGCATCAATTGTTTATGAACTCTTGATAAATGCTCTGTGTTTTCTTTTGCTCCAACCTTTCTTAGATTCCCTTTTAGGTAACCACAGAACTTCAATCCACTTTTAGATTGTTTTTTAATTTGCGTGGGGGTCAGCATTATATATTTAGATGTATCAATATAATAGTCTTCTGATACATTTGTATCTAGAATGTCAGATAACTTACAAGTAGATGTCCGTTGAGATAAAGTTTTAAAATCAAATTCATTTTCAGATGCTGTTGCAATAATATATACTCTTTCTCTGTTTTGAGGAATTCCAAATTGATGAGGACTTAGTAATTGATATGAAACTTTATACCCGCGTGTTTTCAAAGAATTCAATAATGTTTGTAAAACAGCACCTTTATTTATCTTTGTCAAATTTGATACATTTTCTAATAGAATACATTTAGGTCTATGAATATCAATAATTTTTAGAATATCAAAGAATAATGTCCCACGTGGGTCGTCAAACGCTTTCTTATCTTTCCATTGTGCAGTACTGAACGCCTGACAAGGAAAACCTCCACAAATTAGGTTAAATGTAGGAATTGAATTAATATCAATCTTTTTAATATCGCCAAGTGGCTTTAGTTTATGGTTTGTTTCATATGTATTTCTTGCATTTTCATCAATATCAGATGCTAATACACATGACGATGTAGGAATAATAGTTTTTAGTGCTTGATGAAATCCACCAATACCACAGAATAAATCAATATATTTTATATTTGTAATATCTGTGGGTGGAATAATATCTATAATACTTGTATTAACAATTGCGTTTTGTGGAGTAATCTCTGCTGGTGGGTTATTTACAATAAGTTGAATAATCTCATCTTTTTTCTTTCCGCTATATCCTTTGATATTCTTATCATTACAAAGCGAAATAAGTTCTTTGCGAGTTTTCTTTGAAATATTCATTTGTTCGGTTATGTTGATTGTAATATTACTTTCAGTGTTATTTAGTTTCAATTTTATATTTAATTCAATCAATTTTTCATCTACTGCTTTATCTATTAACGCCTTAATTTTGTCTGTTTGAATTTCACAAGGATTTTTACGACTAATGTGTTTGTCGTAGTGTGATTTTTGAGAAAAGGTTTTAGCACATTTTTCGCAACTATATTTACCCATTTTAGTTATATAGTATATAAATATGTTATTTCTATATTAAATTAACTAAAAATACCCAAAAGAGTTTTTCCTAAACAATACCAATTAATAAATTTCTATTTATTTAGAATAAAAATATGTAATAAATAGAATAATTGTAGTTGTATTTTGTGCCGTGTAAATGTGCGAGGGTGTAAAAGTATTTTATCCGGTTATATCATAAAATGTCTTTGAACCATATCTCCCTCGTTGCTACTGCGGCTCGCGCTGCCAAAGTTCGCGTCTCCGGATCCGTGTCCGGGAACCTGAACTTCTCGGTTGGTGGTGCTCGTCCCCACGCCAAGGCTACGTATCAGTCTAACGGCTATACGATGAACGCCAACGGTTACTTGGCTAACCCTACTCACGCCGCACAAGTTGCCGCGAACAACGCTGGTGCTCTTACCCGCACCGAGGCCGCGTCTATGGGTCTGCCTCTTGGCGGTCGCCGTTAAAGTTTGCTCGCGCTTCGCGCTTATACCCGATACGGTATAAAACTAAAATATTGTTTTATATCATAACCTGCTTTGACACACCACCATCACCCTCGATTTAATGACCTCGCTGAGTTTCGCGTCCGCGTCCGCTCCCGAAGAGAAGAGATTCTCTTTTAGTAAAATCATCCAACCTATCCGTAAAATCGGACAAATTGCGGGTAAAGTTTCCGATATTGCGGGAAAAGTTGCCGTTGTTGCAAGTATTTTATGATTATTTTATCATAAAATCGATATAAAAATAAAATCTGTTGATTTATCATAAAATGTCTTTGAATCCCTCTTCTGCTTCGGCACCCTGCGCCGCCGTTGGTTTGTCCTTCTCCGGAAAGACCGTCTTCGGTGCGTCCTCGTCGGTTAAGGCTGGCGCCTACACTGGCAATGACGCCATCAACCTGCTTACCACAGGACGACCTGTCCAACCTGCTTCCAAGTTGCTCGACAACTGGTTTAATGGAAACTCGACGAGCGTGAATGCCAACAATCGCCCGAAGGCTGTGATGTCTCCTGTTGTCGATACAAAGATGATAAGGTCATTTGTGGCCATGTAAATCCATAATATACAAAAAACGACTTTAAGTCATCTTCATATATTATGTATACCACCTGTTCAACACCCACTATCTTACATCATTATGCCTAGAAAATCTGCAACTCCCACCGCTGTCACTCCCACCGCTGTCACTCCCACCGCCACTCCCACCAGCACCACCGCCACTCTCACCGTTACCACTCCCACCGCTGTCACTCCCGCCAGCACCACTCCCGCAGCCACTCCTCACACCCCAGCCACTACCACCATCGCCATCGCCACCGCCCCCGCCGAAGACCAAGCCCTCAAAAACATCAACTACAAGAATATGCTCCTTACCGGAAATTACGGTATGTTGAAACCTGATGTCGTAACTCACCCCAATATCGATAATATCCTTGAAAACGAGAAGAATTCAAATAAAAGCGACCCCTGGAATAAACTCGATAAGTCCGCGAAGGTCGTTAAACTGAAGGAATTCGCGACAAGATACGGCAAAGAACAAGAATGTAATGACGCAGAAATCACCACGTTGTATCGGTTTCTTCTTGCGAATTTGGAACAGAAGAAACTGTTGCGCGCCAAAGATGTAGTCTATGATAAAATCACTGGGACTGTTACAAGTATACCGTGCTTGATTTTTCACGCCGGACTCAAAAAATTCACATTGAAAAGGTGCGAAAAGCGCCAATCGACTCTGAAGTCACTGGCGCCGACAACAAATATGTCAAAGAAGCGCAGAATAGGAACCGCTATGGAAGATGCTGTGACATCCGCGGATTCATAGGGTCGATTTCATTGTAAATAAAGTAATTAAACGTAAAATTGAATATACATTATAAAATAAGTTATAATATACATTAATTACATCGTTGTCCATCATGAGCAAACGCATTATTAAAATCGTAAAGTCGAAAGTTCAAGCACCCGAGTCCGAGTCCGTCATTGCGCCCGCCCCCGCGAAATTGCGCATGATTGATTTATTCGCAGGAACAGGTGCATTTACACACGCATTCGAATCAACCGGTGAGGTAGAATGCGTATTCGCAAACGATATGGTGGAATGGTCCAAAGCACTATATGACACTAATTTTAAGCATAAATTAACACTGGGAAATCTGAATGAGATAAAGGTTGAAGATATACCGCCACACGATATACTAACCGGTGGGTTTCCGTGCCAGCCTTTCAGCATCGCGGGACGACAAGAAGGGTTCCAAGATGAACGTTCAAACGTGTTTTGGAAAATCCTTAAAATCATCGATTATCATAAACCGCGATTTGTCATATTAGAAAATGTGAAAAATCTAGTATCACACGATGAAAAGACTACATTTGAAACAATCAAAACAAATCTCGAAAAAAAGGGGTACAATATTCAATTCAAGGTATTAAATACATCAGATATAACGGGTATTCCGCAACATCGCGAGAGAATATATATCGTGTGTATCCGTAAAGATACAGAGGCGGGCGAGGGCGAGGGCGAGGGCGAGGGGGAGGGTGCGGGTGCGGACGTCTTTAAAAAGTTTACACTAGATTTCCCAGCAATACCAAAGGCGAGCATATCCGCGATGCTGGAAACAAACCCAGTAGCCAGCAAATACTATTATACAGAAAAATCCGCAACATGGGGTCTCGTATCAGAAAGCGTCACAAAAAAAAACACTGTATATCAATACCGACGTGTTTATGTTCGCGAGAATAAGAGTAACGAATGTCCGACACTCACCGCGAATATGGGGGGCGGAGGTCATAATGTTCCGCTCATTGTCGATAATGCCGACGGCGGTATTCGAAAACTCACCCCGCGAGAGTGTTTCAATTTTCAAGGTTTTCCAGCGTCATATATATTACCGAGTACAATTTCAGATACAAACCTATATAAAATGGCTGGGAATGCTGTTTCACTTCCGGTTGTTCAACTTATTGCGAAGCGGTTGATTGGAATTGCTCGGCATCCTCTGTGATCATCGTCAGCGGTGACGCCGACGCCGTGAATATCCCTTCAAATGTCCCCTCGTAGACCTTGACGCAATGCTCGCCGATTTGCGGATAAAGCGAAAACCACGAAATATGAGGACGACGGCCTTGCACACACTGGTCGTCGAATGTTTGCGCCTTATTCATTTTTGTTTGTTTCCATTCGGGTGATTCGCTCGTCAGATTGGCCTTCCACACAATCAGATTGTCGTTCTTAAACAAATCCATCATGTTCACGAAGTAGATGGCGCCGAATTTTTTGTCAGGTCCGAAAGACAAAGGACCGTCCGATGTAAATGCTTTGACCTCGGGTGGGAATTCAATCGGGTATTTCTCGGAGCAAAGGTCGCCATTTAAACCCACCGATTTGGCCCATTTGCATGAGGGGTCGTTGTCGTGATTCTGAATAACGAATTTTGCGATGTTTTCAGTGATGTCTTCGGGGGGGTTTTGATGACGGATGGGTAATCCAGTAGATGCTTTGATTTCACAAAGTTCGTCGTGGTCTTCTTTGAAGCGGCGAAAGCGACGACGCAGGATATCAGACGTATATGCGTCGGGTTGGTTCAACTTTTCCATGTCGATTTCGATTTTCGTTTTTTTCGTTTTTTTCGTTTTTGGCACTGACGCCACTGTTTCGGCGTCGTGGCACGAACTTACCTTGTCCATAGTGCAGGTCTTCTTGTTGTGTCCGATCATCTTACAATTACTGCAAACCATTTTCGATGTATTCTTCTGAGTTACCATTATATTCATTTTGTTATAAGTATTTCAATTTTTTTAGTTTTATGTTATTTTCGGAGATATCATAAAAAACATAAGTAATTCAACGTAAAATTGATTTAGAAATAACGAGGTGATAAATTATAGCATTATACGCAATCTATATCCTGAATAATGGCCACAGTACCCGCGAAAAAAGTATTCAAAATTGTCAGTAAAAAGGCGACGGCGCCAGTGCCGGCGGCGGTCCTACCCGCCCTCGATCCTGTAGTTCAACCAAAAAGTAGTGCCGATCTCACATTTATCGACCTTTTCTGCGGTATTGGCGGGTTTCATCAGGCGCTTCATCAAATGGGTGCCAAATGCCTCCTCGCATGCGATATCGACAAGGATTGTCGTAAAGTATATCAGGATAATTACGGGATCGAACCCGTTGATAATGTAAAAACAATCGACCCCACGACATTGCCGGATTTCGATATTTTGTGCGGCGGATTTCCTTGTCAGGCGTTCAGTAATGGAGGTAAGAAGAAGTGTTTTGATGATGAACGCGGTCTATTATTCGACGAGATTATCCGGATTGCGAAAGTAAGAAAACCGCGTTTCATGTTTCTCGAGAATGTCAAACATATTCTGAAAGTCAGCAATGGCGAGGTGATCGCATATATCAAGCACAGAATTGCCGAAACAGGCTACAAACTACAAATATTTCAAATCTCGCCGCATAATTACGGTATTCCACAACAACGCGAGCGTGTATATTTCGTATGCGTCCGCAATGACATCGCAATCGAATCGTCCGAGATTGAATTGCCTCCTATGACAAAATGCGTCGGCGCGACATTTCAGAAATTCTTGGATAAGAAGGCCAGTATCCCGCCCAAATATTTCATCAAGGACGATATTCTCAACGTATTGGAAGCGTGGGATGAAATCGTCAAACAGATGGAAATCGGGCAAAAGATGTCGCCGACAATCATGATTCACGATGCGTTTACGCCGTATTCACAATCGGAATTAGACGCGTTTCCTGACTGGAAGAGTGACTATATCACCAAAAATCGCCCCATCATCGAGAAATACCGCGACATTTTCGTGGCGTGGTATGAAATACATAAAGAATTACTGAAAAAACGCGAAATCTATGGAAAGTTGGAATGGCAAACAGGTCCGATTCAAACAAGCGACAGTATTTTCAATCATTTCATTCAAATTCGGCAATCGGGAATTCGAGTGAAAAAAGGTCAATATTTCCCGACACTTGTCGCGATTTCACAGATCCCGATCTACGGAAAGGAGAAACGATACATAACCCCGCGTGAGTGTGCACGACTACAATCGTTCCCTGAGTCATTCAAGTTGGCGGAGGATGATAAGAAAAGTTATAAACAATTGGGGAATAGTGTCAATGTGGATAATGTATATACTGTCATTAGTTCAACCCTGAAACATTATGAGTTTCAACTCCCTGTTCGTAATACTGCGTAAGAAAAAGGTGGTTTACTTATCCTGATTACTCATCGTCGTGGTCGTGGATCGCGGTATGATCGTCATGAATCTGAAACTGAGGCGACGCTCCATGAACATTCCCCTTCCATCGGATTTCAACACGATATTTTTTTCCCATGACGCATAATTGATAGAACATTTTCGCGGCTGAGCGTTCTTCTCCGTTTTTCATCTTGTAATAATCGGCGTGTTCTTCAAGTGTCGTCGTCGGCGGCGGCGGCGCGCCCTCATCATTCACACTGACAGTTACCGCATTGAGACTCTGGAATGACGTCCCATCAAATTCGTATAAAGGGTATGGAATCGTATATCCCGTGAGACCTTTCACTAATTCGGTTATGACAGTCGACTTATTCTTGGCAATTTCATCACGCATTTTTTCCCAATACGGGTTTTCCTTATTCTTCGGATAGAACAATTGATTCACCGAATCGCGTTGTTCTTTGGAAAATGTGGGGAATCCGTTCGCAGAGAGAAACTCGCTTTTGGTCTTTTTCAATTGCCTCGAAATCTCGGCACCTAGGATTTTCTGGACGCTGTAATTTGATTTTGTCGCGTTCGAACTTTGCTTACACGACCAACCCGCGATTTCACCGGTGGTGTATTCGATGTAAATATCGCCCTTTTGTTGTTTTATATCAAGACCGGCGTTCAATGTTTGGATTTTTGGGTGGGCGTTCTTCTTGCCGGAAATGTAAATACACAAGATGTCTGTGAATTTAAATTCGGGGTTTGTAACCACAACCTTTTCGAACTCTACAATGCGTTTCGAAATACACGCAGTTTTTGATGTGAAGTCGGTCATGTATTTCGACAAGTCGGTGAAATCATTCAACCGAATACAAGACGGCACGCTAATAGTGTCTAACCATTCTTGACACAATGCGCTAATCGTGTTGGCGTTCGTGGGCGCGGGCGCCGTGGGCGCTAATAACTTACATTGAAACGCAATAAGAATTGCGTCGACCAATTCGCAGATATTAAAATCCACGTTCTTTCTTTTTTTTGCAGGGGGGGCGGCGACGGAAGCAGGGGCAGGGGCGGGTACCTCAATTTCTGTTTTTGTCGAGTGAATAGTCATAATTTCGAAAATAGTTGAAGTCATATTTGATATCGATGTTGCTACAAGTTTATTCATAGGGTATACGTATTTCAATTTTTTTAGTTTTATGTTATTTTGCAGATATCATAAAAATCAATGCGATGCAATGTATTAGTTGCGTTTCTTCGTACGTTTAGTCCGTCGAGTCTTCTTCGACCGTTTCTTCGTCCCCCGAGTCCGAGTCAGCACAGGTTTCACACCTCGGGTCACCTTCAAACTACATTTAGGACCACAAATCGGTTTTATGAGTTTGCTCTTAATCTCGTCTTCATGTTCCAAAATAACATCCACCATATTTCTGTAAAACGCCCTAAATTTCGACCTGTTCTTACGCAATTCAGCGAATGTAAACCATTTTATTTCCGCCTTTTCAAGCAGACCGTTATGAGGGTTTTTTTTAGCACCAGGCAGATATTTTTCAAAAAACCGGTAATTATTCAAATAATAATCCTCCAATCTCTCGTCATAGTCTGTTTTAAAGACAATCGTTGTATATGTTTTAAACAAAAGTTCCGCTATTTTATGCTTAACAGCAATCTTTTTGAGATGTGATTGTGAACCCAAGAGTCCGTTGAGTTCCTCACTGCCTTCTCGTGTCGCCACATCCAATGGCGTCTCGTTCGGTTTTGAACCACCGCCGAAATCGGCCCAACCAGGTGTATCATTGAGTTCATTCTCACGACCAAATAATAAATAAATCGTTCCCTTATGGACTGCTGCCGGCAATAAACCAGCGCCAACCATTACGACTCTTTATTATATAATAATTTAAATACTTAGTATAAAGTGATATAATAATACTGATGCGTCATCGTTGTCGTGGTCGTTAATTGTATAGATAAAATTGATTGGTGTTACTGCTATTATTACGAATATAAACGCATTTCTATTATTTATATATATATGAAATGATTTATGATTTAGATGTTGAAATCAATGATTGCAAACATAGTGAACAATATAGTGATTGCACTAAAGACAGTGACCGGGACGACGACCCCGCCGACGACACAGACACAGACACAGACGACCCCGAAGCATCCACCCCGTATTCCATACTTCCGACCGATGAAGATAGAGAGACAATTATCAACGACGCGCTTGATGAATTGGCCGAAATTGCGCGAGAGAATATATTGGAATTCAAGCGTGAGGATTTCAACGAAGAAGAGGTTGTCGGCACATGGATCGACAGCTACTTATGCGAATATTTCTCGGAAATGACCGGAGCGACGCATCGATCCAATTACTCAACCGCCACTGCTGCTGAAGCCGACGCATTAAATGATGTTCTTGATGCATATATCTGCGAGTTATATGATGAACTCTTCGAGAGATTTTATGAAGAAATAGCGCCGCGACGGGCTCAGTCGTCGTCGTCGGTCAGTGACGACACCGACACGATTCGCAAGATGACACAGAAAATACAGACCTTGCGTGAAAAACCGCAACCTGACCAACGAACACCCGAATGGTACGCCCGGCGTAATAATCTCATCACTGCAAGTGCAGCCTCTAAAGCGTTCGGTTCACAAGCATCCGTGAACCAGCTCGTGTATGAAAAGTGTAAAAACTACGCGGCATCCAGTGGCGGCGCGGCATCCGGGGGACCATCTGGTCCGCTTCAAGGTTCTGTGAATTCACCTCTTCACTGGGGACAGCGATATGAACCACTCACGGTAATGGTATATGAACGCAGGAACCAGACAAAACTAGGCGAATTCGGGTGTATTCAACATGATACATACCCCTTCATTGGAGCGTCACCCGACGGGATCAATATTGACCCCACATCGCCCATCTATGGTCGGATGGTTGAAATCAAGAATATTGTGAATCGTGAAATCACGGGCAAGCCTAAAGAAGAATACTGGATTCAAACACAGATTCAAATGGAGGTTTGCGATCTAGATGAATGTGATTTCGTAGAGACACGTTTCAAGGAATACGACAATGAAACTGATTATATTGCCGATCAAGTATCCTCGTCATCGACGGGATATACCGTCAAGGGGAATGAAAAGGGAATCATCCTTTGGTTTCAAACCTCACCCGCACTGACGTATCAGGGGTATGTATCGCAACCGATACAGTTATATGAATACGCGCCGATTGGGGTGACGGTGGAAGAATATGATATATGGGAAGCCGCGGTATTTGCGAAACACCAGCGTGATCGAAATATCTGGGTGCGGACGATTTACTGGTACCTTGATGAATATAGTTGCGTTCTGGTGCGTAGGAATAGGTTATGGTTTTCGGAGGCGGCGCTGGTGCTTGAGCAGGTATGGACGATGATTGAAGAAGAACGCCAGACGGGGTTCGAACATCGGGCGCCGGCGAAACGCAGACCCGCGCCGGGAGGGACGCACCCGTATTCAAATGATGAATATACTACTACACAAGAATTCGTCAAAATCGTGAAATTGGATACAGCGATTGTGGACGGCGTGGACGGTGCGGACGGCGCGGACGCTACGGATATAGATACCACGACGACAGAAGTGACGGCAACGAAGATGGCTACAATGATGTCGGTGTTGTTCAATAATAACCGAAATGTTAAATCGTCGTCGTCGTCGAATACACGTCCATCGGACGGCGTCAAACGTCCATCCGATACTCTAATCAAATGTTTCAAAATAGATGATCTTGATTTGGATGAAAGCAAGATCGCATAATATAGGTAAATGTGTCTACTATTTTTTATGTTTGCGGGTTGATGCACGACGGCGGTGACTGCTACGACGACGACGAATACGCTTACGTGCAGTTTTTCTTGATCCACCCTCAAACATATCATTTCTATTATACGCAGCTAGTTCTTCGGCATCTTGTTCTTTTTGTGCAGCATCAATATCCTTATTTCGTTGTTGCGTATCTCTATCAATTGCTACAATGGTTTGTGCGAATAATTGTATAAATTCTTTCTTAGTCATAAGATTCCATTTCGTATCATCTGGTACACCAGATATCTCTTTGAATTTACTCTTAAATGTTTCTTTATATGTGTTTGAATCTTTACCAATATCAATACCAATATCAAGCATACATTCTGCGTATAATTTAGTCCAACTATTCACAAGAGACTCTCCATTTCTTACGAAAGAACCAACATGATTATTAAATTTTTTATTGTTTTCATCCAAATTATATGTATCCTGTAATGGAGAAAACCAAGATATTACTTCCTTTTTGGTATATTTTATTCCGGACATAGTCTGCACTTATTTACTGTTATTTTTATTATGTTATATACAATATCATAATAAAATAATAAATTTATTCACCGCCGTCCGTCATTACCGACGGTCCGCCCCATAAAACCCAACCCGGCGCGCGGGATCATTCAACGGAATCGGCGACGGGACCACGTACTCCGCCGGTGTTTTCGGCGCATATAACGCCCCACACATCCCCGCAGGTGAACACGACCCATTATCCGGCGTCACCCATTCACGCACGTTGTTTGTCGCCTGGTCATAATTGGAAAGATTGGCAGCAACCGGGTATAATTTAGAATTGTTTGTGGAGTCACTCTCTCGAAGAACGACGCCATATCCTGTCGTTATTTTAGGATACGTCGGGTATAACAACGGTTCATCTACTTCGTGCGGGAATTCGCCGGACGGAACGCGGTCGGCGCGAAACCCGTCTTTAGAACCAGAACTAGTCAGAGCACTAAAGTCCTGAAACGCACTAACCAACGGTCCGGCAATAACCACCGCAACAACGAGCAGGAACAACGCCAGATATTCGTTACAATATTTCATTTCGTCAATAGATATTAAACCCTTTGTTTTCTATATATTATACACTAGATATTAGAATATGTCTACGAGTGCGACCGCGAACACGTCATCATCCACGGATACGGATATGCACGTCCTTAAACGAAACGGCGAACGAGAGATTGTCGCGTTTGATAAGATACTCACCCGCCTAAAAATGCTCGGTGCACAATCCAAAATAATCGGTGTTAATTATACGACACTCGTCATCAAAATCATCGACCAATTATATGATGGAATTCCAACCACTAAAATCGACGAATTGACGGCGCAGCAATGTGCGATGATGGCCGTTCAGCACCCCGATTACGGCACATTGGCGTCTTATATTATTATTTCGAATGCGCACAAGAATATACCCGGTGGATTCTATGATGCGATGCGTGTATTATATGAATACCGCGATGCGAATAATAAACATGTTCCGATTATTAGTAAACAGGTATGGGATTTTCTACACGAAATTGTAGATACACCCAGAAATGGTTCTGTGTCGGGTCCAGGTCCATATCTACTTCATGAATCACTCGAACAGATGATCGACCATTCGAGAGATTATCTCATCGATTATTTCGGATATAAGACACTCGAACGGTCCTATCTGATGCGCTGCCACGGGGCGGTCGTCGAACGTCCACAGCATATGTGGATGCGTGTGGCAATCGGGATTCACAGTCAGCGCAAAGATACACGAAGTGTATATGAAACCCTCGTCTATATCCAGAATACGTATAATGCAATGTCGCAGAAATATATGACACACGCCACACCTACACTATTCAATGCAGGTACACCGCGCCCTCAATTGAGTTCATGCTACTTGGTCGCGATGGAAAATGACAGCATTGACGGGATTTTTGATACACTGAAAGATTGTGCTAAAATCTCCAAACATGCAGGCGGAATCGGGCTTCATATTCATAATATCCGCGCATCGGGGTCGCATATCCGTGGAACCAACGGTGCGTCCAATGGTATCGTCCCGATGTTGCGTGTCTTTAACAATACGGCGCGGTATATCGACCAAGGAGGACGACGTAATGGGAGTTTCGCGATTTATTTGGAACCGTGGCATCCCGATATTGAGGATTTCCTGGAAATGAAGAAGAATCATGGCGATGAAGAAATGAAAGGTCGCGACCTTTTTTATGCATTATGGGTGCCGGATCTTTTTATGGAACGAGTCCGGGGTGGCAGCGGCGCGGGTGCGGCGGGCTGCACGGATATGTGGTCGTATTTCTGCCCGGATGAGTGCCCCGGACTCGCGGATGTATATGGTGACGAATTTCGCGCATTATATGAGAAATACGAGAACGAAGGTCGGGTGCGTAAACAAGTAAAGGCGCGCGAACTCTGGTTGAAAATCCTGGATAGTCAAATGGAAACTGGAACACCGTATATTTTGTTTAAAGATGCGGTCAACAAAAAGAGTAACCAGAAGAATGTAGGGACGATTAAGAGCAGTAATTTGTGTACTGAGATTATGGAATATTCGGATGAGAATGAGACGGCCGTTTGTAATCTGGCAAGTATTGCGTTGAACCGGTTCGCCGTCGCCTCCGGCTCCGGCGCTATCTCCGTCGGGTCCTCCGACCACTCCGTCCCCTCCGTCGTATCAGAATCAGTCCCTGAATCGAGCAGAGCTGCCTCGGAGGGCGCCGTTGGGGGTCGCAAATCCCTCGACTTTGCCGAACTTGAACGCGTCACCGCCCTCATCGTCGATAATCTGAATCAAATCATTGATATTAATTATTATCCAACCACGAAAACGCGGACAAGCAATCTGCGCCACCGACCTATCGGAATCGGAGTTCAAGGGCTAGCGGATGTATTTATGATGATGAATATTCCATTCCATAGCGAAGAAGCCCGGGTCCTTAACCGAGAGATTTTCGAAACGATTTATTATGCGGCCGTAAACGCATCGATGACACTGGCTGCACGGGATGGACCCTACGAGACATTCCCAGGTTCGCCCGCATCACAAGGTATTCTTCAGTTTGATATGTGGGGTGTTGATCCCACCGCGGACACATACCCCGCACCTAAATACCGCACACATAAATACGACTGGGCGTCCCTGAAATCTAAAGTCCAGAAATATGGACTGCGAAACTCGCTGCTCTTGGCGCCGATGCCTACCGCAAGCACATCCCAAATCCTCGGTAATAATGAATGTTTTGAACCGATCACCAGTAATATTTATACACGACGAACCCTTGCGGGGGAGTTTATTATGGTGAATCGGTATCTTATCAGCGACCTTATCGCACTTGGAATGTGGAATGAACGCGTGAAGACGAATATTATCGCGAACCAGGGGAGTGTGCAATATATCGACGGATTGCCTGATGCACTTAAACTGAAATATAAGACTGTTTGGGAGATGCCGATGCGGCATATTATAGATATGGCGGCTGACCGTGGGGCGTTTATTTGCCAGAGTCAAAGTATGAACTTGTGGGTCGAAGAACCGAATTACAATATTCTCACATCGATGCTTTTTTACGCGTGGAATAAGGGGTTGAAAACTGGGGTTTATTATTTGAGGCGGAAGGCGAAACACCAGGCGCAACAATTTACGGTGGAACCGGATAAGGGGGGTGTGGGGGCGGGAGTAGCGGAAGAGGATGATATATGTGAATTTTGCTCCTCGTGAACAAAATCGATTCGCCACGCGAGACGGAATTTTGCTCCGCATAATCGTTTCGCCACGCGAAACGGAATTTTGTTCTTCCTAGAACAAAACAGTGCATTACTATGCGCTGGAATTTGGCTCATCGTGAGCAAAATCGCGTAAGCGGAGTTCTGCTCACGATGAGCGCGAATAAATTGAATTATATTTATAGTATTTGACACATAATACATATCTATCAATGATTCGTTCTCCGTCATCGTCGTCCTCGTCGCCGTCATTAAAAGAAACATTATCCGCAGTAATGTCAGGGTTCAAACAACAAATATCCAATACACAGGACGAAGATCGTATTGTCACCGAATGGACCGCGCGGAACAATTTCCGATTCCCGCCTCCGCTTATGAGCGATGACGCTACTGCTGCTGCCAGCGTTTCCGATAGATTCCGCGTCATCCACGAAGAACCACGCAAGAATACCTTATTATACCTACTACTTTCACAATATAATCCGTGGTTAGATTGTGAAATGACACGAGAAAAACGCGCATACCTGAAACCGCGCGTGGGAGAGATATATTGTGCTGTATCTGCATCTTCAAGCACAGTGATTGATATTGCGAATCTATACTTATGGCCGCTACTTCATTCACGCGCCGACGAAGTTATTGCGTGTCGTACATTTGCGAATTGGCGGTGCATCTTCGAACAAACGATCACACTCGCATTCCCGGATTATAATGAATGGGTTATCAAGTCCACTGAATCATCCGCATTTGTATCGGTTTCCGAGCGAAATAGATTAACCACAATTCTAAAAACACTGAATCCAGCGAGGGTATTATATCTTCTCACGACACGGGCTGGGGTTTGGCCGTATGGTCCGTCGTCGTCGTCGTCGTCGTCGTCGTCGTCGTGGTCATTGTCATTGTCACTATCAAGCAGTGTTTCGCCACCTAACCCCGTCTCCGGATTGTGTTCCATCAAACAAAAAATAAAAGAATACAATGACACTACAGAAATTGAATGGTTGGTTCGCGCCGACTTTCTAAAAAAAATGAAACGTGTCCATTTGTATATTGCGCCTTCAGCAGCATCAGCAACGTCAGTTGCATCCGGATTAGTATATGATGTAGATAGTGACTGATCTACCCCGTCATCTGCACGTAGCACTTCAAGCACAATTCCACATCCACTTTAGCATTGTGGAGTCCCTCCGGGGCGGGTGCGTCGGGTCCGAAAAGAGCGTAATAAAGTTCCACGAGTTTAGGGAATTTGAACGATGTCGACCCGTCGTCCCATACCTTCACCAACTTACAAATAGGCGTCCCCTGTCTCATCGTACAATATTCGGCCGGCGGGAAGATCGTGTTGAACATCCGGGCGCGGTAAAGTTCCACCAGAATCATATTTTTGTCGAATTCGAGATTGTGCGCCACAATTTTTCCGCATCGATTGGATGCGTGCTTGAAATCAAACAACGCTACATCTATCGAAATTCCCTTGGCCCGTGACAACTCGCTCGTAATGCCGTGGATGGCGGTGGATTCGGGAGAAATCGGAATATGTGTCCCGAGAGATATAATATGGTCCTTCTCCTCTTCGATCCGTTTGGTTTCGTCGTTGAAAATCACCCAACTCAATTGGACGATATGGGGCCATTTTTCGGTTTGATTCGTCGGGGTATTTCGGGGAGGGAGGCCTGTTGTCTCAGTATCAAAGATAAGAACACGCATCTTGTCGTCGGTTTGTCGGTTTGTCGGTTTGTCACTGTCAATATAAAGAAACACTGCGATTGCTTTATATGGGATTTTTAATATCAATTTTATCTCGCGTCGCCGGGCTCGCGTCGCCGTTCGTTTCACGTCACTCGCGGAGCTCGTTCCGTTCCACTCGCTCTGCTCCGCTCGGGTCTTCGTCTAGTTTTTCGTCGAGTTGGTGTGAGATTTATGATGGGTGGTGTGCTGGTGGTGTGCTGGTGGTGTGCTGGTGATGGGGGTGGCGGCGGCTGCGCATCATCTACCCACACAACGAATTCCCAAACGCGACCACCGCTAGGATACCCAGCACAAGGCCCGCATGATAATTATACTGCATCGTGCGATATACCGTCAACCACGCGGCAGTTTCATCGCCGGATTTCAGGTGAAGCACCATCCAATCGCTCTTCGGCGAAAGAATATAATAAAAGTAATTCACGCTAAATGTGACGGCCGCGACCATACAAAGGAGTCCGCCACGCGACCCCCCACCGCCGCCCCCCAGGAAATACTTCCGGCAGCACATCAGCAATATCATCGACAGGATAAAACCTAAAAACAGTCCCATAAAATAAATCCCGCGGCGTTCTTCCGCGATTGCGACATACCGGCGTTGATTCTCCGGTGATAATTTCGAGACGAATTCCTGGATGACCCCCCCGGACCGATGGGCGAACCCGCAGCAGTAAACATTCGCGACGATGAAAATGAATGCGATGGCGCAAGATAATGCACAGACCATTGTGGTGGTGATTATGATGATGAATGTAATATATATGTATATATTATATAAAAATAAAATTGAATTATTTTAATACGACTTGATAAGATGTATGATTAGTATTCCATAGAGTAATGTCCGCCACCGCCAACACTTCTTCCGCCTCGCGTTTCATCAAACCTACTGCTGCTGCTGCTACCGCCACCGCCGCCTCGAATTTAACTTCGGAGTTCGTGCTTGGAATGCTTTCGAATATCCAAGTCAATCTCACCGAGTATCAGACCAAAGTGCTTGAAATGGAAGAAGAACTCAAGACACTGAAAATCGAAAATAATCTATTGCGAAATCATGTTCGGGAATTGGCTACGGCGAAGACAACCACGACTACGTCGTAGTAATAAAATTGAAATACATATTGCGTATATTATGGAACACACACACCACAACAACGACAATGTCATCCAATGCCCAAGAGAACCCTTTACAATCCAAGGTTGCCGAACTGGAGTCCCAAATTGCCGAACTGAAGACCGAGAATGCACGCTTGAAAAAATATGAATTACAGATTCTTGAACAGAAATACGGGCGAATAAGCGGGGGGATTCCGAGTGGATTTATGGGGTATGGTAGGAGCGAATGGAGTTCAAATGCGTCGAGTGGGTGCTAATACGCGGATGGTCGTTCGTTACTCGAACGTCCGGCAGATTCCATACGACCTCCTGTGCCACTGTGTAATCCCGTGCTCTCGTATCCCATCCATATGTTTTTTTGCTCCATACCCCTTATTCCCGCGTAATGAATACAGTTCATCCAAAACCGGATATTCATCGCACAGTTTTTCAATATAGTCATCACGTGCGACTTTGGCGAGAATCGATCCGGCCGCAATACACGCATACGTATCATCACCGCCTTCAACACATATATGCCTGTAATTCTCAATTTCGGTGGTTTGCTGATTGTAATTCCCCATCGGGATGAAATCATTACCATCGATGAGTAGGAGATAATCATCGGTCGTCGGTCTCGGTGTCGGTGTCGTCGTCGGTGTCGTCGCCACATTGTCGCCATGTTTTTTAATCACCGCGTTTATCGCATTCCGCATACATTGAAGTGTCGCACGCCGGATATTTATCATGTCGATAACTGCCGGTTCTTCATAAGATACGGCCCAGGCAACTGCATGTTCTTTTATATAATCGGATACTTCGCGTATTTTCTTCTCGGAAGTGAACTTTTTGCTGTCTTTTAGCAGAGAAAAGTCGAATGACGACGCCGATGACGATGTTGACGCCGTGACCGAAGGCAGTATAACCGCACCAGTATAAACACGTCCAAATAAGGGTCCGCGACCTGCTTCATCAACCCCGATTTCATATTTGTGTGTCGTCGCCGTCTCAAAATCGGCGCCGCCGCCTGTATTATACGATGTCGAGAGAATTCTCAATTCGCGTTGTTGCCTAGGTTTCTTTGAGAGAATAACACCGGTTACTTGTTCCGCCATTGTGTATAAATAAGTTAAACGTCGTTGTATAAAACCAGTGACTACGAAATTCATTCAATTATTTATTGTAAAACTTTTTATAGGTATATAATATCAGATACAACGAATCGAGTCGTCCATAAAATGCAACTTACGAAGGTCCATCTTTTACTCATTTTATTACTTTCATTGATCTTGGCATCCAGTTTAGGCAACTATATTAGTGAAGGATACGGCGGATCAAGTGATATTCCCGACCCATTGAAACCGATTGCCACGAAAGACCTAACGTCCAATACGAAACTCCCGCCTACTCCGAAATATGACCCGACTATTAACGCTGGTATCAGTGCGTCATCCCTCGGGTCGCCGGTATCGGCCCTATCACCCAGCACATTTCCGATGAATACCCCCGCCGGCATTCCGGGGATGAATAGTGTGGGTGGCAATGACCAGGCCGGGAAGTCTGGTGCGTCAGGTGGTGCGTCAGGTGGTGCTGATGGTCATCAATGCCCACCTTGTCCTGCATGTGCTAGATGCCCCGAACCTGCTTTCGAATGTAAGAAGGTTCCCAATTATTCTAGATCAGAGGATATTAATGCACCGAGACCGGTGATGGCAGATTTTAGTCAGTTTGGAATGTAAAAACGAGCGAACAATCGAACAATCGAACAATCGAATAATCGAACAATCGAATCCAATAAAAAAGTGTTAGTTCTTTTATTGGTTTTATAACACAGGCGAGCGAGCAGAGCGATGCGAGCAACGAGCAAAGAGCAATGATTATCCCTGCGCTGGGTAGTCGTCGTAGTATTGGTTGATGTCGTCGTTGTTGATGACGATATTGTATTCGTTGTTGATGACGATGTTGTTGTATTCGGCAGCGTAGAAATTCTCTCGGTAGATCTCGGCAAAGTCATTGACAGGAGGAGGAACGGGGATCGCGACGGGGATCGCGACGGGCGCCGCATGATCGGCATATTGCCACGGCGCAGGGGGTGCGTTCGGGTCGACGCCATTGTGCAAAACCTCATTGACAACATTGACGCAGTCGTGTCTTCTACGCCAGGCGTCAAGAGGATCCACATTTTGTTCGTCGACAAATCGCATCGGGTTGAATCCATCAATGAAGTAAGTGTAGAGCAAATTGAACATCTGGGTTTCGTCGGCCAGGTACGCGAGGATTTGATACTCGGTAAATTGTTGGACAACTGTGCGTAATCCATCCTCGCCTTCTGTGTTGAAGATGCGATTGATTGCCTGCTGTGTGTTGCTTCCTTCTCCGTACTCAACTTCGATGATGTGCCCGGTCTCGAATTGCCGATGAGGAGTTACGAAGACGAGGAAGACCGCGCGGTGTGTTCCGGGCTGTGCGGGGTTCGCGTTTTCTTCCAACAAAAGCGAAACCTCCAATTCACCGGCGTATGGTACCGTGCGGGTTTGATCTGTGGTGTAGTCCATACATCTCTGCATGTAGGGTCGCATCGGTTCGTTTGGACCGAATAACGCAATCCAATCTTCTGGGTCGAACATCTGGACACTGCGGCAGTCGAGAACTCGGTTTCCTGTAAGATACCCGTCAGTATTGTTGGTCATCGCAAGTCGTGCATGGAACATCTCGCGGATATTCTCGTTGGTGTGATGTTCGGCAGCACTCGCGTCCAAGGCGTTCATCTCGTCCAAAATGCGGTTGTAATAGTCTTCTTGGTTCTGGTTCTGGTTCTGGTTCTGGTTCTGGTTCATTGTATCGGTGTGTCTGGGTTGAAACTCTGTTATATGCTGTTTCTGAGAAAAAGCATTTCAATTTTTTCGTCTAATCGAAAAATCGTGAGGATCATCCAATTTTTTCGTCTAATCGAAAAATCGTGAGGATCAGATCAGATCAGATCAGATCATGCAATTTTTTCATTTTCATCCATATTTTTCATTTTGGTTTACGATTACGAGAAGAGAGGACCCATCCCTGAGCAACCTGACGCGCAGCATATGCTTTAACTGCCGATGTAATCACTGGCGCGGTTTTCTGACTCTGACCCGCACGAATATGTTCTAGTGTATCATGAACTGGTGAATATCCAACACGAACATTCCGAGTTCGATCCCCAGTTGAAATAGGACACCGCATAATTCCGGTATATGAAACCGCGTCGGCAGTTCGCATAATGTGCTGACGATGTTTGACACGCAACTCACCAAACAGAGCGTCACGTGACGGAATATGGTTGGCGCAACTCCACATCGTCGTCGTCAAGTATTTCGTTCCATGTTTTGGCGCTATTTCCGTGGTCACCATCCAAGGTTCGATTGCGGCAAACGACAGAAATGCTGTCGTGAGTCCATCATTGGATAGACGCACCAATGTGTGTCTGGCTGTTTTCACGAACCTGGCGTAGCTTTGATTTGCGTTATCAAACAAGTGAACAATGTCGTAATTGTATAATTGCGGAACCATTGCAGACACAGAGCACACATCAGCCACAACGAATAAGAGTCTTATTTTGATGTCGTCGTTGTTGTAATTATCTCTACTTTTTTCGATATTGTTCTGTATCTTCATCAATTGATTACAGTAACGCCAATACGCGTGCATCAATCGCCTGAATTCTGGGTCGGTTCGAATCGACGTGAGACTGACAAAACCACGCTTGTATTGCCTGACGGCGTCAAGCAGACGGTCGATTTGTGCAGTGTAGGTTTCCATGAGTTCAATTTTCGTCTTCGCCACGCTTTTGGGGGTGATATCTTCGTCTGTAAAGAATGACATTGAGCTAGACCTATCACTGCCGACAACCCGCGCATCCGTGATAAGACGCGGCAGGTCACGGTAATACCGATTGGAAACCAAGATCTCGCACGCAAGTTCCGAATGAATATATTTAGTGGTCAATTCCGCGTGTTGTTTCGCAGAATCTACGGTGTAGTATCGGGCGGTGCTGAATCCCGTCCACCGCGAAACAAGAAGACGTGCAAGCGCGGATAATGAGGTGAGTTGGTGTTTTTGACACGCGGATAAATCGGTGAATACGGTTGTCACGTCACGGGTTGTGTCGTGGATCCGGGCGCGGGCGGTAGTCGTCGCATCGAGTGACGCCTTGATGAACAGATGGTGACGTGGGAATGATTTGTTGATAAATGGTTGACTGGTGTTGCTTGATGACATATTTTCGCGACAGTAGAAATCGGCGAGAGCGGTGGCGGATGATGAGTGACGAAGATTCCAAACGTGAGTTGTATTATTATTGAATGCTTGAGTATATTCCGTCGTAGTGGTGGGAGTAGTTGATTTCATCGTAGTTCTGGCGGGGCGCTACCAATGGATGAGATCAATAAAAACATTTCAATTTTTCTGTAGAAAAATCGTCCGCTATGGCGGAAATCCAATTTTTCTGTAGAAAAATCGTCCGCTATGGCGGAAATCCAATTTTTCTGTAGAAAAATCGTGCGTGAGCATCCAATTTTATTTACTTGCGACCTTTTCGTGAAGAGCGACGGTGTCTAGAAGAACGACGATCACGTCGTTGTCTGGTCTTTTTGGATGTTTTGGACGACGACTTGCGACCCTTATTACGACGGGTGCGTTTGGTGGTTTTGCGGGATTTGCCGCCGTCCTTGGGTTTTTTAACTGACCTCCCCGATTCTGTTTCAAACTCCGCCAGATCAGCATTCGCCTGAACATCATCCGCAGAAGGAACATTTACAACCGCAGGAGGCATAATCGCAGGAGGCAGAGGTTCCGCCATCACATCTTGAAGACCACTTGCAGCCCCTACTGCTGCTACTGAGGCAGCCAAACGGTCTGCTGCATCATTCTCTGCCGCTGCTGCATCCTTCAAATGTTGCGCCGCTGTATCTAGATCACCTAATACCGGTGATTGTTGTAAGAATGGGGGGGCAGTAACGGGTAAAAGACTAAACGCGCCTCCTGGTGATGAAACTACCGGAGCAGTTCCACCACCACCCGTACCTGCTAAATCAGTTGGTAGAGAGAATGAATTAAAAGTGGGTGGTAATGGAATCGCAGAAATTCCACCATCAGCATCAGCAGATGGAATAGCACCATACTGATTTAATCCACCCACACCTTCTCCTAATAACTTACTAGCACAAACCTGAATACCCTTTTGAACCTGAATTTCCTGACAGTCCTCAACTAAACGAGTACGTTCAGCAATGTTTTCGTCATTTTTCGGGTCAGTCGCATCCAGTGGTGAGAGTTTAGTCATTTCTCCGCCGGCAGCAGCCCCGGCAGCAGCCCCGGCAGGAACACACATAACTGGGGATTGAGCACTACTCTGTGGTGGGGCTTGTAATGCTTGCATTTGTTGAACACCACCACCTGCTACCGCACACGCCCTTCCGGTTATTAAACTCTTGGCCCAACCTAAAACACCCGACGCACGGTTACCAAGTGATTCAACAATCCCTCTTGTACAATCTCCAAGGAATTCAAGCGGTACCTCCAACACTCCTTTTTTCCGTTCTATATGCCCTCCCTTACCAATATCCCAACCTTGTATGCTATCAAAGTTCACTAATAAAACTACATATGGTTCTCCATTTATCGGAGTTTTAATAGCAAGTGTAAATAATTTAGGATTACTAGATAAACTCCACACAATCGACATTCTAATAATACTACGTACGAATTGTTCTACTGCAGCAGGTTTCCCAAATCGGGGTAATTCTCTTTGAATTTCTGCAAGTACAGCCTCTCTACTTTGGCCTTGGGTTTGGCCTTTTTGAACAGCCTCATGACACACGTCCAACACAGCACTTATATGTACCAAAAATACTAGTGGATCCGGGGGGTATTTATGCGACATAGCTAATAGTTGCGGTCTGGCTGCTTCTTCAAGTAGGGATCGAATTTGAGCGTGTGTCGTTGATCCAAGTGTTATTGCTCCACCAACAATCATTCCTTTTACTGCTTGCGTACATTTATCTGGCAAAGTGCACACCATGCCAACCACTCCGGTATTATCTCTTAATGACTTTAAACTCGCGGCTTCCCCAGGTGTTACTACTTCAGCAAATCCAAGGTCTTGTAATTTTTCAAGTTCCGCATTCACTGATGCGTTTCGTTGATCCGGGGGGGTATCACTGCCTGCAACCGCATCCATCGATCCCCACTCTAGTTGACTTGCTTGATCAGTAGCAGCAAGATTATCAAAAATTTCCATTAAATCATGTCTTACATGTTCGGCAAGTGTACTTTCAGTTAATCCAGACCTGAAATAAGGACAAATCTGTGCCAACATATCCTCACTAACACCCTTCATCGCACAACATTCAACTACCCGACTCCTAATTTTAGATGCTAAAATACCTAACTGAACTTTTGCAGAAATAGTATAACCATGTTCGGCCGCGTCTCGAAAATCTGGAGGCACCATAATATCAAGTAATGACCTTAGAAAAATTTGGTTTATTTGATCCTCCGAAAAACCGCGAAGTAGACCTTGAGCGTGAAAAGATCTATACACGCCACCAACCAAAATAGCAAATTGATTACTCAGTTGATGACGAAATGATCGTTCATCTGGACCCATCTGTCCAACCCCTTGGTATGGCAACTTTCTAACCATATCGCATAAACCACCCAAAAAATTGAAGACCGTATTTACTCCTCCACGAATTTGACTTACTAATATTTCAAAATTTGTTGCTTGCGCTCCTAATGGTGCATTTTGAAAACGTTGGAATGGCCGAAACCCCGGACCAACTGGTACGCACATATCAAACACACGCCGAGTTAACTCGGCCAAACACAACAACTGATTTGCCGGATCTGTTATCTGATCCCTTAACATGACACGAATTTCTTCAATTATTTCAAGCCCGCCGGGATCAGCCGCATTTAAATTTAATTTCCCCCAATATGCTTCAGCATTAGAAGCATTAAAAGGCAATGGTCCTTGAAATCGTGGTTCTTGAAAAACAGGTGGTGCATTTGGTGCTCCAATATAACCCCACCCCGCCATCAAACCTAAAAAAACCATCCTAGCTGATTCAATTGATAACGATGCAACCCTATTTAATCCACCAATCCATGCCATATAACCGGTTGCTGTCGCATGTCCAACAGCAGCCACAATACGGGCCGGGTTATTTCCATAAAATAATGACAAAAATAAATTACCAATTACTGGAACAACTTTAGTAAGTGGAGCGTCCTTCATTAAGACGTCAGTAATACATTCAATAACAGCATCAATATTCTCATTGGTAATATTTAGTGTCGATTCTGGCAAACACATAAACATTTGACCTACAACATTCTGCGCGAGTATTTTTATAGGCGTAGGGAATGCTCCTTTTAATAGGGTATCATGTGCACTAGCAAGTAGACCTTGGTCACCACCACCTAATATTTGTCCAACTTTACTATTAACACTGAGAAATGCTTGTAAACTCGCATTCACCTCTTCATTATCGGGAAATTGAACACCTTGTAGTGATTCTGGCGTGAAACTAGTACCGCATACGGCACCGCCGCCACCACCACTCACTCTAGCCGCAGGAGCCATTTGTCCCTGTTGTAGTTGAGAATCTCGATCTCTTGCAACGCCTCCGCCTCCGCCTCCGCCTCTGCCTCTGCCTCCAGGTGCGCCTCTGGGTGTGCCTCCGGGTGTGCTCATTTAAATTTACTTATCTATATAAATATACATTATATTCATATTATATTTTCACGAATGACCCTCATCCTCTACCACCTCCCCCCGTTTTTTAATACACTGATCGTCTACGCTAAACGTCGGGACTTTAACATCCTGTGGAACAATCGAAATAACGCATTTCGCCTTCTTCCCGTATAAAGGTTCAGTACATCCCTTCTCTTTTTGTCTCTTCGTCCGCGCCCGCGCACCCGTATTCTTATAAAACTCCCTAAAATTAAACACTTTTGGAGCATCCTGTGTACATCGCGAGCGGAAATGCTCATATCTTTCACGGACATCACAATATGTAAGTCCCGACTTCTTCCCCAGTAACCGATTCACTGTTTCATGAAGGTCATAAACAAAACGCGAAAATGTATCGCGACTTTCCATAGTAGACATCCGAATAGGTTGGGTTGCTAAATTATTCGTCAAATTCATTCGGCAATATTTACAAGGAAGGACATTCCTTAAGTTCAATATAAATTCCATATAGTGCCGTTTTTGGTCATGGGTCGGATTGACTGGATAGTTAAAACTCATCGTGTGAAGAAAATGCCACATACTAGGTCCCCACACCGTTGTAAGCATTCCGTCTCCGCTATAAAAGTCCTTCTTGGTGAATGCTCTCGCATTTTTCGTCCGACGGCGTGTTTTGCGTGATCCAGTGTCGTTGTTATTACTCGACTGAACAGATTGTGGGACTAAATCTGCGGATCGACTTCGACCTCCGCTCAATATCTTGGCGCGAATAGAAACGGACGACGACGACGACGCCGACGACGACGATGACGATGACGCCGACGACTCTTTGGGTCGAATACGGTATCGCAATTTTCTTTTACGACTTTTCATCATTTTATTAGGTTCTTGTATTATGATACAATAAATAAACGCACGTAATTATTATATAGAAATATTATAATTACATTCCATTCCATTCGATTCGATTCCATTCCATTCGATTCCATTCCATTCGATTCCATTCCATTCCATTCCAATGTCAGCCTCATCGTCACTCATAGAAGACCCAACAAACTATATCGTCCAATATAGCGAGAAAACCAAGTATTCATGTATCCTTTTAGGTGTTTCTTTATTTTTAATTATTCTCTTTTTCATCGGTCCATTTTCAGTATCATCCGGTTCATTTTCGTCCGGGTTTATGAAACTCGTGATTGTTGGTCTCCTCGTCGCCACATCCGCAATATTATTTCAAGCAGTTGCACCAGTATTCGATACAAGAGGTATTATCGAAACCGACTTATTCCCTGAACTCAAATTCAACTTCTTTATCACTATAGGGTTCATTCTTCTTATTGCTGTTTTAGGTATTGTTATTCTCCGATTGTAATTCACTGAATCGTTGCGTATAACGTAATGGGCGAGACTCAATGTCAGACGCACCGCCACCGCCAGTGCTGCCGCTGCCGCCGCTTATGACACGCATTATTTCAGCGTAATATAATCTGTCATTTACATAATCGTCTCTACGGATATTTAGTAAAGTCCCCGTTTTTTTATCGCGAAAAATCATTATTGTAATTGTATTATATCAGCACTTTCTATTCATATCCTATTTTCGTTTAAAACCTTAATATTATCCATTCTATTTTCGTTTAAAACCTCAATATTATCCATCCCATTTTCGTTTAAAACCTCAATATTATCCATCCTATTTTCGTTTAAAACCTCAATATTATCCATCCTATTTTCGTTTAAAACCTCAATATTATCCATCCTATTTTCGTTTAAAACCTCAATATTATCCATCCTATTTTCGTTTAAAACCTCAATATTATCCATCCTATTTTCGTTTAAAACCTCAATATTATCCATCCCATTATAATATAATATAATAAGAATACAAGAAATATGGTTGAGTCTGCATCTACATTGTCATCGATCACTGCATCATTGAGCACAAATTACAAATATATCGCGATTGCGATTGTTGTTTTAGCAGCAATCAGTGGTATTATTTACTATGTCATCTCTAGCAATATGCTCCCGGGCGTTAATAAGTTCTTTCAACAGGCTCAGGGCAAATCTGTAACTGCCGACGGTGAAGACACTGGCGGTCCAGGTGACAAGAGTGCGCAACTCTATTTATTCAAGGTGGATTGGTGCCCTCACTGTAAGACCGCAAAACCCGTTTTCGACGAGGTAGAGAAGGAACTTAACGGTCGTCCAATCAATGGTTATGTAGTCACATTTAAGACGGTGGATTGCGAGGCGGAGCCTGATATGGCTGATAAGTTCAAGGTGGAAGGTTATCCTACCATCAAGCTCGTCAAGAATGGCGAGGTCATTGAATATGACGCAAAGCCCGAGAAGGATAAGATAATCGAGTTCCTTAACACTGTCCTAAAATCTTAATAACAACAACGCACGATTACTCGACCGACGTTTGGTCGTTATTATGAATATCAAGAAGATCGATTGTAGTGTGGGTATCGCTATCAATATCTGTTTGTATTTCGTCTACGATCTGAATGTGTGCCGATGGCGAGTGCGCCCGGTCAATAGGGGGTGCGGTCGATTCGACTGCCTGCGTCTGCGTCGGCGTCGGTGTAGGTACAACAGTATATTTGGTTTCCCGAAAATTCCGGCGATACGAGAGAAATACGTTCGCAAATGTTTCACCGCGCAATATCAAATCGCGACGATAGTTATCGTCTTTCGCCAAATTAATCCAATCCTGTGATGCAAATATTTTCGAGACGCATACTACTTCATTTAGTATGCTTCTCGTAGGCCGGTTTTCAAATAAATTCCCCTTGATTTGGTTAAAAAACGTCGAAACAAATTGGAGGACAGATGATTTTTCTGTTAGATTGGCCGGTTTTCGTTCCCATAATATTTTAATACCAAGTATTTCTGAAATATCACATTTCTGTTCTAGTAGACATTCATTTACCGGATAGTCGTTTATAATCCCACCATCCACATAACACCCCCCATCGCGATAGATCGGCGAAAATACGAATGGATAGCAACAACTCATATAACACGCTTCTACTAATGATTGTGTCGGATGTGTTTTATGATTAAAATCCACAGTAACGAATTTATTAAGTTCCGTTACGATAAAGTGAAGTTCTATTCCGGTTTTTTGATAAAATTCTTGTAATGTAATCGAAACAGTCATATCTTTTCCTTGTAATGCAGGACGTAACATTTCCGAGAATTCTTTAATTCCATATACCCCATGTTGATTATACAATTTAAATACATAATCTAGTTTATTTTTTGCGTTAAATGCGTATGACGCTGCTTTACTGGTTGCTTCAGAAATTGTTGCGGATACGCCGCCTCCACTACCGCTCCCACCGCTATCTGGTTTGGTCCCGTCTTCTGCAACACCTGATGCGGTAGACGAAGACGAAGACGAAGACGAAGACGACGTGAATATTTTTTCCCATGGACGCTTTATTAAAAAATCGTCCATTGTTTCCCAATCATATTGTAATGCGATAAGAATCGCGGCAAATGAACCTATCGAAGACCCGTAAATTGTGCGAATATCTTTAATATCCCATACGCCTTTCAAATTCAATGTGCGAAGAATACTATACATCATAAGACCTGCCGGACCACCAGACGAAATAACCAAATGCCTTATTTTTGTGTCGGACATGTTATTCTTGTTGTTATAAATTTACTACTCAACATATATTTATTATATATTTTTACTCATTATTGCATGCGTTATACTTGCACCGTTATTTTCTGGTGTCAATACAAATACGCATATACGGACATATAATGGACGACTTGTTCAAATTCTCCGGCGATAATATCGAAAACGTGGAAAAAATCAATTTAGATGAGTTGTATGAGAAGAAAAAGGAACAGGACAAGAACAAACTGTTCACTTATAACAAAATATTAGCGCGTATTCATGAAAAAATCAAATTGACTTCGCGACAAAAATGTCATCAGCAATTCTGTTGGTTCATCGTCCCTGAAATCATCCTGGGTGTCGCGAACTATGACCACGCTGGATGTATAGCGTATATCGTGGATAAATTACAAGAAAATAAGTTCATGGTTCGCTATACGCATCCGAACTTGCTTCTTATTTCATGGCTTCATTATGTTCCAAATTATGTCCGCACTGAATTCAAGAAAAAGACCGGAACGGCGATTGACGAGTATGGTCGACCGATATTATATGACGCGGAGGGTAATGTCATAAAATACAATGACGCACAAGGCGTGGGCGGAGGAAGGAGTGCGGGTTCGGGCGCGGGCGCAGATGGGCGAGCACATGCACATGCACACGCACACGCACCCGAGGACGCCAACACATTATTATATAATGCGAAACATGATTCATCCGCACCAAATCTCTCGGAAACACAAGATAAAAAGGAATACAAATCAACCGATTCATATCGGCCCACTGGAAATTTAGTATATAACCAGGAATATTTTCAAAAACTAGAAAACCGACTTCAGTAATGCTGATGGGCGGGGGCGGGGGCGGGGGGATGGTCACATGTCAAACAATCGGCGCGACCAGGTTATTTCCCCTCTTAAATACATCATTATCGATACGCGCCAGTTCATGCGATAACTCGGCATTTATGGTTTCTTCTGATATCTCGCTAGTTGACGCAGTAGATACATTTGATACAAACCGATTCCCCTGATGAATCAATCTGCGAATCGCGGATAACACTTCACCTTCTAGTTTTGATGTTCCTCTTGAGTCGCTCCATTTCTTGTTTAATTTCGATTGTAATGTTTTATATTCGGTCGCGGCCGACGAGGATTTCGACGCTATTTTATTATATAAATCATCAGAGTCATTAAAGATGGATGTGCTGATCGGGTTCTGTGACTTGTTCTGGGTTTCCTGTTGTTCTTTCGAGAGATTAAGTTGTTCCGACGCCTGTTCTAACTGAATACTCATACTTAATTCTTGTAGGATTTGAAACCCGATATAAAATTGATCATAACTGTAAGCATACAATTGAACGATTTTACTGCGTGCATCATTAATAATAATCTGTAAATCCGCGTCGGTTAAGTTCGGGTTGATAAAGAAATCGTGATACATACTTAGTCGATAGAAATCGCGGGAATATGGTTCGATCGAATCAAATCCGTCGACACGCTTAAACCCTTTCTCCCACCGTTCTTCCATCTCGCGCATCTCTTCACTGCTCTTTTTTTGGATAACGAATACCTTATCCAATAATCCAACAATATATTTACGGCGTTTCGAAATCCTATAAATCATACTCTTGATGTGATTTACATATTTAACAAATGTGCTATCTTGTCTTATACTGTCGTTAATCTTGAAGGATTTATTCTTATTTTTCTTACACCATTCCTTTATTTGGTCATTATCTGCGACATGTTTCCCGACATCCGCAAACGTCTTTATTTCGTCAGTTGGTTCCTTTCCGGTAACAACCCGATATAAATCCCGAACATCGCGGCTATATATCTTATCTTTAACCTGGCGACTCATTTCAATAAATTGCGGTGTCTTTGGATTCGATATCGACGTTTCGTGAAAAATATCGAAATACAATTCTTCTAATGCCGCAAAAATAGACGGGTCCACTTTATTACGATACGGGGATGTTGATGAATTCATATTAAAAGGTGTCGCCTTCTTTTCCCTTATAGAACTTGTTATATCGCATACATTTGGCGTCATCGTCATTTCACCACTACCCATCGATAAAAAACGGTGCAAGTCTCGTTGGACATCCTGGTGTTTTTTCACAAACGTCGAGAGATTGGACGCCTCATATTTCGCCCCGTCTTTTCCACCGTCGCGTTCAAACAAACTAAATGTCAATAAATCGTAAAAATTCGTCGGGGCTGACCGACGGTTTGTTTCATAATTATACGGTCGCATCGTCGACATAACCGCGTTAAATAGGTTTCCGATTTGGACGTAAAACCGTGCGATACCTACACACATCTGCTTTTTTCTAAACTCATTGGGTTCGTCTAATTTACTTTCCTTGAGAATTTCCTCATTTGTATTTACTAATAATGCACGGTCCATCGCGTTATACATTTCGTATTTCTCGGAGAACAGTTGGTGTCGTCGGTCCATATACGAAATCAAGCGAAATGGCAGTCGGTTCAATATCTCACTTGTTATAATAATAAGTTTTTCGCATTTCCCGCTATCTGATAACGACGAATTGAACTTGACCTCTTTTAATATAACACGTTGTGCGTATAAGTCGATCTTTAATGCCATATCATTTAGTTTCTTCATACTGGAACCCTCACCTTTGCCCTCTATTGATAGATTGTTCCCCATAATCTTATTATTATTCGCGTATGCGTAGGCGTCTATAGGGTATGTATATACTACGTATATACTACGTATAAAATTATAACCGACGGCGGACGAACGGGGGCGGTTATTGCGATCCTTATTAACGTAAAATTGATATAAATGTATAATTATATACTGTATTTAAAGGTGATATTGTGTGTAAAGGTATCGAAAATGTCGTCGTCTTCGTCGTCCAATTTAAGTTCATGCCACGGGGTTTTTATACCGACTACCAAACAATACACACACACCGTATATAATCACGATTACCAACATCAAATACAACAAAAATACCACAGTAGATCACCTATTGTCAATAATACCAAGAAAAACAAGAAAAACCAGAGTCGATACAGCAGTGAGACCATTTGGAAGAATATTGAAGACGCGTTTTTGCCGGAATTGTTAGAAGAACAACGGTCGCTGACCGACACTGCCGACACTGCTGCCGACGCGACTGAAATAAATGATGACGACATATTCAACTCGATGAAAATGGATGGAGGAGACGCGAATGCCGATATGATAACTGTCCCTGAATATGTAAACCATTCGCCGAAACCAACGGCTGCGTCTATGGCGATGGCAACAACGCACACGGCCGCGCAGAAACTATCATCCCTCTTCATAAAACCAGAAACAAATGTTGAATGTTTATACCGTAAATCCGGTATTCGCGAGAATTGCGATGTATGTCTAAGTGACGTCGTGTTGACTGATGACGGATTCCTCACATGTAAGAACCCGGCGTGTAGTATATTATATAAAGACGAATCTCTCGACCAGACTGCTGAATGGCGGTTTTATGGTGCAGATGACAATCAAGCAAGCGACCCGACACGTTGCGGTATGCCGGTGAATCCACTTCTGGTAGAATCGTCCTACGGATGTAAAGTTATGTGCGAGGGAGGGTCATATTCGCAAGATATGATGAAAATCCGGCGATATACCGAATGGCAATCGATGCCGTATCGCGAGAAGGCGCAATATGATATGTTCCAGAAAATCACCACCATCGCGCAGAATAAAGGGATTTCAAAGATGATTATCGACGAAGCGTTGCGTGTCCATAAACGCATATCCGAGCACAAGACTTTCCGTAGTTTGAACCGTGATGGTGTCGTTGGTGCGTCGATTTACATCTCATGTAAAATCCACAATTGCCCGCGCACAGCCAAAGAGATCGCGACCATCTTCAATCTGGATAATACGAGTGCGACGAAAGGGTGCAAAAATGCGGTGTCGATTATCAATGAACTAGAGTCGAACCTGGATAATTCAGAGAAAACGAACTTCTGTAAGACGAAACCGGAAGCGTTTATAGAGAGATATTGTAGTCGCCTGAATATAAACGATGAACTCACGAAACTGTGTCAATTCATTGCGGTTATGATTGAAAAACAAAACCTGATTCCGGAAAATACGCCTCATAGTATCGCATCTGGAATCATCTATTTCGTGGCGGATATGTGTAATTTATCAATCACGAAAAAGGACGTGAATCGTGTGAGCGACATGAGCGAGGTTACGATCAATAAGTGCTATAAGAAACTCTATGAGATGCGGGATAAACTCATTCCGTCAATGATCATCAGCAAATATCATACACCGTCGAAAATGTAGATCCACTGTGTGGATATAACATTCAACGGTTATACCGGTAATGTATACACCGTCGAAAATATAGATCCGTACATCAGATTTACATCCACACAACATGCAAAACACATCGTAATATTCTATATTTTCTTATGTGATGATATAGAATACATCATTCGATTCCATGACAGATAATGCGAACGATGTCGTAGTAGCGCCGCCGCCGCCATCTACCGAACTACCCGCGGTTGTTCCTAAATTCGTATTTATTATTCCATACCGCGACCGCGAACCGCATCGTGTATTTTTCAGCACATATATCAAAAAAGTAATGGAGGATGTACCGGAAAAGGATTGGGCGTATTACTTCGTGCATCAAAATGATAAACGCCCATTTAATCGTGGTGGAATGAAAAATATCGGGTTTTTAGCAATAAAGTATAAATACCCAAATCATTACAAGGAGATCACATTCATATTCAATGATATTGACACGCTACCCTACGACAAAAATGTGCTGAATTATGATACAGACTTCGGGGTAGTAAAACATTTTTACGGTTTTAATTTCGCTCTAGGTGGGATATTTTCGATTCGCGGGTCGGATTTCGAAAAAACAAACGGATTCCCGAACTTCTGGGCGTGGGGCGGTGAGGATAATCTCATGCATGAACGTGCGAAAAATGCAGGACTTATCATCGACAGAAACAATTTCTTTACTATCGGAAATATGAATATTCTACAATTTGCCGATGGTATTAAACGTCTTATATGTCGTGATGAACTGGCTACTTCCGTTATGAAGGACCACATGGATGGTATAACTACCCTAAAAAACCTGAACTACGTAATTTATACCGAGACGTCAATGATAGATGTCACGACATTTGACACATTAATTTCACCATATCAACTTAAGTTTGAAGAACAAACACTTGATAAAGTGAGTAAAATACGCGTATCACCGAAAAACGCCATAAATAACATTAAAGAATTGAAAACAAAGTATTATCTCGAATCAAACGGTGTAAATTATAACCCGTTAAATCCGACATTTAATATGGGCCACGCCCCCACCATTCCGCGTTCGGTGGTATCTGCACAATCACACAATGCGATAAATAATGTAATAAAACCGAACTTACCATTCAGTTCTAATTTACAGAATAGACGTCCTCGCGATTTCGGGGGATTTTTACCCCAGCAGTTGCAGCAGTCGCATGATATCGCCGGACCCAGCACCGGCACCGGCACCTATCCCGCGAAAGTATATCAGGTGAATAAACAAACTCAAAATGTGGTTATACCATTACAGCGTCCAGTAACATCTGTCGCACCAAATATTCACCAACAAAAACGGTTTGGAATGCGTGCGATGTTTATGTAATCTCGCGTCGCCGCTCGTTCCGTCCCGCAGAGCGGGACGCCACTCGCTTGCTCCGCTCAGTTTATCGCAATTTTGACATGTGACCCGCGCGAGATCACATGTCAAACCCAACACCCACCCAATCCCCGTGGGTCACATGTCAAAAACCAACCCCCGTGGGTCACATGTCAAAAACCAACCCCGCGGGTCACATGTCAAAATTGCGATAAACTGAGCGGAGTGAAATCCCGGCGCGTCAGCGGAGGGATGTGCGACGCGATAAACCCGAGCGGAGCAAGCGAGTGGCGTCCCGCTCTGCGGGACGGAACGAGCGGCGACGCGAGCCTAGAAGTCCGCGTTGAATTCAAACACGCTGTCGGCAACTTTCTTCTCCGCAAGTGCATACTCGCCCACTCTGCGTTCAAAAAAGTTGGTTTTACCAGCGAGGCTGATCATCTCCATAAAATCGAACGGATTCGTCGCATTATAGATTTTATCGTAACCAAGCTGAAGCACTAAGCGGTCAGCAACAAATTCGATATATTGACACATCAATTTCGCATTCATCCCTATCAACCTGCAAGGTAGTGCTTCCGCGATAAACTCCTTTTCGATTTCAACCGCATCACGCACGATTTCATAAATACGATGACGCTGGATTTTCTTCACCATCTTCGTATACAATAACACCGCAAACTCGGTATGAAGCGCCTCATCGCGAGAGATTAGTTCATTGCTAAATGTCAGTCCTGGCATCAGTCCACGTTTCTTCATCCAGTATATAGAGCAGAATGCGCCTGAGAAGAATATCCCTTCGACGCATGCGAACGCAACGAGACGTGTCTGGAATGTACTCCTCTTATCACAAATCCATTTCAGAGCCCAGTCCGCCTTCCTTTTAATACAGGGGAAATTTTGAATCGCGTTGAATAGTCGGTGTTTTTCTGCGCTGTCTTTAATATATGTATCAATAAGGATACTATACATTTGCGAATGAATATTCTCCATCGCGATTTGAAATCCGTAAAAGGCGCGGGCTTCCGCCAGTTGGACCTCGCTCATAAATCGTTGCGCTAAATTCTCCATAACGATCCCGTCACTGGCCGCAAAGAACGCCAAAATCATTGATATGAAATATCGCTCGTCGTCTTGAAGCGCGTTCCAATGTGCGGTGTCTTTAGTGAGATCAACTTCTTCAGCGCGCCAAAAACAATCCACTTGTTTCTTATACATACTCCATATTTCCGCGTCTTTAATCGGGAATAATACAAACCGACTCTGGTCTTCTTCCAGTAAGGGTTCGATTACAGTATTTGGTTTCGGGGGCGTGGCAGTGGCGACGACGGCGGACGCGACGGACGCAACGGGTGTGACGGCAACCACTGCATCAGATTCGCATGTTTTTTCAGAAATGGAGTGTTCAGGCGGTGACAGAGTGTCGGCGGATGATATTATTACTGACATTTAAATTCGCGAGACTGAAATGGTGTGTAAAATACGAAGGGATGGGTATTCTAATACAGGGGATACGGTTTAATATGTTTTCCTAAATACAAAGAACATATTATACTGAAATATTAAAATATATATAAACCGAATTATGATGTGTATATCATATACAACCTAATGTTCGACAAGCTTGATATTGCTGTTATTAATCTCGACCGCCGACCCGATCGTATGGCGTATATTCATAAAAATATCCCGTTTTTATACAATCCGATGCAGATGCCGCCGCCTCATCATACAGCGTCGACGCGGCAGCCTATACGTATGAATACAGGTATTTTCGCCACGCGCGGGGGGTATCGCCGATTTCCCGCGGTCGACGGTCAAAATCTCTCGAGATACTACTTTGAATTTGATTGGTTGTTGGATACGGTTCGCGATACATCGCGTGTTCTCGGGGAAGTCGGTTGTTCATTGAGTCACTACTCTCTATGGAAAGATCATTTCCAAAATCCAAGAGCCGAATATTTGCTGGTATTTGAAGATGATGTGTTATTTACAGACGCATCGCATAAACGAATCGGGGATGTTATAAGCGAACTCGACCGCCATGCATTAGATATACTTTATGTCGGAGGTCAATGGACCCCTAATTATGATATTGATGGTGAAAAGACTTATTTTCCATTCCAACGTACAACCGGTGAATCTCTCGATACATATTATATTAAACATCCAGCGCCAGCATCCACGATCCATAAACGCCGAAATCTCTCGTCGGCCGTTATTCAGGGCAATCGGAATGTATGGTTTACGCCATTATTTCGCACCGCGGGCGCTTATCTTATAACTCAACGCGGTGCGAAACGATTATTAGATGCCGTCGAACAGGATACAGCCTTATTTATGAAAACACCGCTTGATATGTGGTTACTTGAAATGGATTTCCGCGGATATATTGATGCATTTGACCGATTCCCACATCCATTTTACCAGGCAGGATTTGAACTCGTCAAAGAACCTAGTCATGCACAAAATGATATTCATCGCACCGATTTTCAGACGGTTAGGATACCGACGCCGGCAGCGACACCGACGCGCATCTAAATCACCTTCATCGAAAAAGTCGACCAATCAAATCCATTCGCCCATTTCACGCGGCAATCTATTTCACTATATCCTTCCTTTTGAATGATATATTGCTCATTCGCCAACCAGCAGTTGTATTTTGGTTGAATATACTCTGTATACATAAAATCGATATTCTTACGCTCTAGTTCTATTAAGTTGGGGTAACTCTCCACGAAATCCAGAATCGGTTGGTACATATGCTGTTTCACCAAATACGCATGATTACACCAAATCGTCCCCTTCACCCACTTTTGGGGTGCATCAATACCATCATATCGCGTAAGAATACCGCCTAAATACAGAATATCCCATTCGGCATTATTGCTGGTTGCACCAGTCCCGTCACCACTCGGTAATGCAATCCGTGAAAGTTCCATAATGTTATCAGATATTACTATGTCATCTTCTACAATGAGGACCGACGATAGATTTTTACTCTTGGCGTATTGAATCGCCTTGATATGCGACCGGAAACATCCCACTTTTGTGTCTTCTGTATTAATGTTATTCATCAAAAGTGAGTGTTTGATTCCATGTGACAGTAAATGTTTGCTCACATAGTTCGTTCGTTCAGGTCGTTCTTCCAAGCAAATCGCGACAACTTCTTCCGCAAAGGGCGGTTTTAGTAAAAAACTAGCGCCTGTGCTCGCGCTCGCACCCTCGTCCGTCTGGTTCGGCGATGACGGCGACGACGGCGGAGTTTGTATTGTTTGGGGCGTGAAAAGTGCCGAAGATGAAAGAGACGAAAGAGACGACCTATCCGACAATTGCGGAGATGTATCAGGTGTAGGTCTCTTGTATTTGAAATACTTTTCCCATGTTATCACCTCATCATTAAATTTGATTACTTTTAAATATGGATTCGTGACTTCTTCGTAATGATTACGCGCCAACAAATCGCGGATTTTCGTGTATATCTTATCGGAACTCACTTCAATACTGAAAAACTCGATTTGGAATACCTTATTTGTAACGACAAGTCCTACTTCATTCGACTGATCTCGGGCGGTGGGGATTGCCGGAACGGTTGCCTGGTTCTCTTCGAAAAACGCGGAAAGAATCTCGTATTCTGCACCTTCACAATCAATCGCACAAAAATCGATATGTTCAGGTGCCGACTGCTGACAACACAGGTCATATAATGTAATCGTATCAACCTTATACGATTTAACAGTAGTTCGGGTCCATTCTTGACAGTCCTTATTGTTTTCCAGCGACCCTTTAAGTCCACTTAATTCATTAATATTTGATTCATAGAAAATCGCCCCACTACCGCTACCATTCGTGATACATGATGTCACATTTGAAACGGCTGCAGTCACCGGAGAATTTCGGTTTTTACGCAATTCATCCTGATAAACACGCGCAGGTTCAACTGCTATACCACGCCATTCACGATATCTCTCGAAAAAGTAACACGCAGAGTTGACAATTCCATCACATGCTCCAATTTCGATGAAATACCCGCCATGTTTGCCCTTGGTTATATATTTATCAACAAACTGGTCATTACGGAAATCATGATAATACTCGGGATATATAGTGAGGTCATCGGCGTCGGGGGGGGCGGCGGTGGCTGCGACGGCTGCGGCGTCTACGATAGATTCCTCACAGAACACCGATTCGCGCGAATTATACACTTTAAGTTCCATTTTCTGTTTGTGAAGAAACTCGTTACGATGCATAACATCCCCCAATATTGTCTCCCAAAGGTGCGTTCCATACGACTCGGGCGGAAACTCATACGGCACAGTCTCCGAATTCAGAAACGCGACGGTATCTTGCCAGTGAAGTGGCATAAATACTTTCCCGTCCAGAATATTCATCCTATATTTATGTAGATAATGCGGATGATCATCAATCAACCTTTTGTTAGAATCGCGGATATGATGCGCCCAGATTCCCAACCTCAAGCCCGACTTGAATTCATTCAACCATAATTTGATAAACTCGTTCTTCGGTTTTGACGCTAAAAACGCGTTGATGAGACTACGACATCCCGTTCGCTCCTCGCTGATATAAAATGAATGTCCGGATTTGAAGACTTCATCGAATGGTCGAGTAATAATCATATCGAGGTCCAAATACACCCCACCATGCTCATATAACAGTTCCAGACGAACCACATCCGCCTTATACTGGAAATGCTTCAATTCAAACCCGTCGAAAAACTGCGGAACATCGATTTTCAGGATACGAACACCCGGTTGCTTCTTGATATCATCCCAGTATTTGTTGTTTTTGGGTTCCCGAGAATTGTAAATCCGAATTTCATAATGTGGCATATACTGAAGCATTGAATGGACACAACGATGATGGAAATTATAGAATTCAGTTTCGCCGAAATAGAGGAGGTGGATGACGCGCGGGATTTCCGTGCAGGGGTCCTTCGGGTATAACATTCCCATGTTCGCGATGGACGATTCTTTGATATGGTCGGGGAGATCGGACTCGCCATCATTGATTCCGTTGGGTGCATTGGGTGGTGGCGACGGCGTATCCACTATTTCTTCGTATTGTTTCACGGCTGCTTGCGGGTTGATGACGAAATTAGCGCCGGCGCGATAAAACCGGACGAAATTCGTGTCGCGTTTGTTATGTGTGGGGAAATACTCTAGATACATGTCCGCCAGTGCGACCAATTTCTCGTATTCTTTATTATGATGGTGCTGGTTATGGATTTCTTGGAGCATCTGATTCCGGTCCATTGGTTTGTAACTGTTCTGGTAATAAATATAGCGCAGTTTTTTCAGTCGCGCGACCGCGTCTACAGTAGTTGTCGAGATATTATACACACCCCACGCCATCCCGCGTGCATTGCAATCCACCGGACACTTCGACGACGACGACGATGCCGACAGAAAATAATCATCGTATCCTAATTCGCGGATATTTCCCGCACTCACCATTTGCGACCACGCCTTTGTTGGTTCAACCGTATAATGTGGTTGACGACTCGGATCGCGTGAAATATCGTCGATAGCTACAATACTGCGTTCATCCCGCGCCAATCGCATCGAATTCAAAATGTCTTTCATCGGAATATCGCCTTGATGTCCGCCGTCGATGAATATAAAATCGAAAAGCAGTGGCGGTGCCGTGTCGGGATTCTTCATCCGATGCGCAACCTGCTCTTCGTATTTGGGGATTGTCATTGTACTGTCTCCCGTTACGAGAGTGTGCCGCCCCGGGAACACCGAGTCAATATAACGCTTCGCAGCAAATACATATGCATACTCCCCCAAATCAAAACTGACGACTTTTGTATCGCGCGGTGTTGAGGCCAGGAAAAGTAGCGCGGAATGCCCGGCGTTGAACCCGATTTCCATAATGGATTGAGGTGATCGACTCGTGACGAGTTCGCGAAGACGCGTGACTTGGGCGTCGATTTGGTATGATCCACCTTCTACGATATGATATGGTTCTAGTGCGGCAGTGAGTCCTTCTAATAGACGGGTGTATTCGGTTAGCGTGGGCGTTAGAAACATTATACAATACTAAATGTTATACAGATATGAAATGTATGTATTCGTATTCGTATTCGTATTTGTATAATGAAAGATGAGGGTTTATATTTATATGTGTTTATGTTGGTTGTTATTTACATTGGTTAGTTTTAAGCACTTACATAATTTGGGTTTGGTATTTGTATATTTTCGGTGACGAGTAGACCACACCCTTTGAAATCATGATTTGGCCATTTGTTGAAGTTGCCGTGTTTGCTCCACCATCTGCTCCTCCAATGTTTGAATCTTCGCAACATCTGCGTCATTGTGCACGCTACGGGTGTCGTCATGTGCTGCCCTTTTGTGGTGGTGCTACTACATAATCACTCCCAAACAATAGTTTCTGTTCCACGTGTTATTTTGTTAATACAAAAATGACCCAGATAATCATCATTCTCTCCCCATCGTTTGTAATCGTCTCCTTCCATCAAAATCTTATGCTTTTGATTATCGCCATCTTGTTCCGAAAATATGCACTTGATGATTGCATGGTCTTTTATTTTGACCTCAACTCGCATTATCATCAAGACACTTCCTAAATTGGTTTTAAAGTCAATAATTCCATACATCAGTTCTATATATAATGAATATATAATGAATATATTATTTTTTCGTGTTTTAACTACCTGGTAGATTTTTCATCACTCTTGTAATTCTCATTCGCATAGCATTATTTGATGCGTAGTTATCTCCGCCTGTAAAAAGTGATAAACTACGGGATCCGTTAAATTGTGCTATTGAGTTTTGTGTTGCACCTGCATAGGTGACGACAGACCTATGACAGCGGGCAGGTCCTGCAAACGTTCTTACGCCTGTTGTTTGGAAGTTAAATGTCAGAGACCCTTCTAACATTAACCGATTAAAATTTGACGCTGATGGTGCGGGTAATGCTCTCAAAGTTCCTTTGTATGATGCCTGAAAACCATTAGTATTTTGAGTATAAAATAGTGCCGAGTGTGCGTCACTTCCCACGTAACTGGTCCCCCCATCCTGGAGGAAATACGTAAGTTGATAATTATTAAAACTGACATCATTATCCCAGCAAAAATAAAACAATATTCCTGCCCCTGAATCCTGATTTACTACAAACTCAATATCGTAATTGTAATTATCGAAATCATAAACCGAAGTTCCAAAATAATACTGATTATTGGAATATCCACCAATACTACCAATTGAAACTGGCGAACCAGAAAATACCTGTAACGATACGGTGGTTGAATTGATAGTTACTGCCCCAGAAGCGTTTGACACGGTTATATTTGTTCCTGCAACTATGCTTTTGACATCCCAATTTGTTATATTTGTTGGGGTAACTGTTGTTGCGGTCAAGGTTGTAACATTTGTGATGGCGTTATTACTCATGTCTAATGTGGTAGATGCTTTATTTCCGATTAACATCGTGCTGGCCAGTGTGGCGGAAGGGACTGGTCCGGTAGGGCCAGTTGGTGCGACTTCTCCTGTGGGTCCGGTGGGTCCCATCGGTCCAGTCGGTCCTGTTGGCGCTACTGCGCCGGTTGGTCCTGTTGGAGCAATGGGTCCGGTGGGTCCAGTTTCACCTTGTGGTCCTGTTGGAGCAATGGGTCCGGTGGGTCCGGTTTCACCTTGTGGTCCTGTTGGCGCTACTGCGCCGGTTGGTCCTGTCGGAGCAACGGGTCCGATGGGTCCTATGGGTCCAGTTTCACCTTGTGGTCCTGTTGGCGCTACTGCACCGGTTGGTCCTGTCGGAGCGGTGGGTCCGGTGGGTCCAGTTTCACCTTGTGGTCCTGTTGGCGCTACTGCACCGGTTGGTCCTGTCGGAGCAACGGGTCCGATGGGTCCGGTTTCACCTTGTGGTCCTGTTGGCGCTACTGCGCCG
>Ga0209190_1000046_pt1 | contig 83742 bp, 86 predicted proteins | sample M_140205_XF_Meta_FD_187315 | JGI IMG/M metagenome (GOLD analysis project Ga0209190, IMG submission 187315) | Freshwater microbial communities from Lake Montjoie, Canada to study carbon cycling - M_140205_XF_MetaG (SPAdes) (version 2) | ecosystem: Environmental > Aquatic > Freshwater > Lake... | reverse complement strand
ATTGGTGCAAATAAGTACATCATATTTTCTATCAATGAAATCTAATATCGTGTCTTCAAGCTGGTCTCCTTCCATCTGACCATGTGCATAGGCAATACTGAGATCAGGACATAAACCTTGTATGAGGCCTTTCATTTCAGCCAAACCTTTAACTCTGTTATGTATGAAGAAAATCTGGCCACCACGTTCTGTTTCAAAATAAATGCTTTCTCTTATCGCATCTTCATTAAAAGTCACTACCTCTGTTTGAATAGGTTGACGGTTAGGTGGAGGGGTATTAATAATACTCAAATCACGCGCACCCATCAAACTAAACTGAAGTGTTCGGGGTATAGGTGTTGCCGTTAGTGTAAGACAATCAACAGATGTTCGCAGATGCTTTAGTTTTTCCTTTGAAGCAACTCCAAATTTTTGCTCCTCATCTACTATCATCACGCCTAGGTCCTTAAATTTAATATCTTTTCCCAATAAGGCATGGGTGCCAATGATGATGTCAATCTTTCCTTCTTCAACTTTTTTCAGCGTTTCTTTTTTTTCTTTTGCTGATTTGAAACGATTAATAAAATCTACAGTTACAGGGAAGTCTCTAAGCCGATCACTAAAAGTTTTATAATGTTGATAAGCAAGAATGGTAGTAGGTACCAGTATTGCTGCTTGTTTGCCATCGCAACAGGTTTTAAATGCAGCCCTAATAGCCACCTCGGTTTTTCCAAATCCAACATCACCACATACCAAACGATCCATTGGTGATGGTTTTTGCATATCTCTCTTTACATCTTCACTTGCCTTTGCTTGATCAGGAGTATCCTCATATATAAAACTTGCTTCAAGTTCTGTTTGAAGATAGTTATCAGGACTGTGAGAAAATCCTTCTAGGCTTTTTCTTTTGGCATAAAGTTTAATAAGATCAGTTGCAATGTCTTTTACCTGTCTTTTTGTTTTTTCTTTCAGCTTGTTCCATACATCACTGCCCAATTTATTCATTTTGGGTACGCTTCCTTCTTTGCCACTATATTTACTGATCTTATGTAGTGAGGAAATATTTACATATAGTAGGTCCCCATCTTTATAAACAATTCTTACTGCTTCCTGAAACCTACCATTCGCATCAATTTTTTCAAGTCCACTGTATACGCCAACACCATGATCAATATGTGTTACATAATCGCCTGGATGTAATTCGCGAAGCGTTTTTAAAGTAAGTGCTTTGTTTTTACTGAAAGCTTGCTTTACATTGTATTTATGATATCGTTGAAATACTTGATGGTCAGTATAGCATACAATTTTTAAATCATCATCTACAAAACCTTCATGAATGGAGACGGGAATTGGAGTTACCTGTATGTCTGCCTTTAAATCAGTAAATATGCTGTGAAGCCTTTCTAGTTGCTTTGCATTTTCTGAAAAAATAAAAATATTATATTTTTCAGCTTCATACGATTGCAGATTTTTAATAAGCAGATCAAATTGCCTGTTGAAAGAAGGCTGCTCTTTTGCATGAAATTTGATTACCCGATCAGCAAAAAAGGATTTTTGCCCAAATTCTAAAGTAGGCATTTTTCCTATTTGTAATTCAAGTTCAGAAATATTTACAAAATTATTTGCCTGTATTTGCGAACGCACATTGTTATCTTCCTCGGCTTGAGGATCTCTTGCCTCATTCTTTCCCGAGAGTAGAAATTGTTGAAGATCTTCATCACATTGCTCAAGCTTTTCTTTTATGAAATTCCAATCCTGACACCAAAATGCAGTATCCTGTGTAAAGAAATTAATAAGCGATGTTTTCTCTCCAGTATCAAACCTTGTTTCTACATTAGGAATAATATTTACCTGCAATAATTTTCTTTCGCTAAGTTGCGTTTCAGGATCAAATATTCGAATGCTGTCAATATCGTTTCCAAATAATTCTATTCTATAGGGCTTTTCATTTCCATATGAGTAAATATCAAGTATACCACCTCTTAATGCGAATTGCCCGGGTTCATAGACAAAGTCAGTTCTTATAAATCCATAATCGGTAAATTTTTCAATAAGACTATCAAGGTTTATGTTGGCAGCTTGCTTTAGGCTGATGATATTTTGAGCCAGCGTATCAGGCAGTACTACTTTTTCAAAAAGAGCTTCAGGGTAGGTAACTACTACCTTTTTTCTTCCTCCAGCTGCTATACGGGTGAGGGCTTCTGCTCTTAACATTACATGGCTGCTATTCAACAAAGAATAATTCTTTTTATTCTTGAAGGAAGAAGGGAAATAAAATATATCTAGAGCCCCACTGATGCTCTCAAGTGAATTTTGAAAATAAGCCGCTTCTTCTGAATCCCTTAAAATAATTAAATGATTAAGTCCGGTAGCAGAAGGGTGATTTAACACAGAAGTGAAAACGAACTGGCTTGAACTTCCTTGCAATCCCGGAAGGTGAAGGTGGGCTGGTTGAGGCAATACGATTCCTTCCACTATTTGAAAACAGCGGGAATCGTTACTAAAAAATTGCTGCAGCACTTCCAAGTTCACTTCGCTGTAAAGATACAAAAGGAGTTTAATTGATTTCGTAAATAGTAAACTAATAACTTAAGATTACTTAAATTTGCAACCTCATTAATTAATAATATGGCCCTCCTTCCCTGGATAAAAGGTAAAGTAATAAGGATAGAAAATGAAACCTACGATACTCGAAGGTTTTGGATTCAGATTGAAGAGATGGATGCTTTCGATTTTAAGCCCGGTCAATTTGTTACACTCGATCTTCCCATTCACGAAAAGTCTAACAAGCGCTGGCGCAGTTATTCTATTGCATCCTGGCCCGATGGCACCAATATTTTTGAATTATTGGTAGTTCTAGATAAAGAGGGTACAGGCACTAAGTATCTTTTCAATGATGTAACTCTTGGCTCAATTCTCACACTCAGGGGTCCTTTGGGAGTATTCGTTTTAAAAGAACCCTTAGATAAGGATGTATTTTTTATATGTACAGGCACCGGGGTAGCCCCCTTTCGTAGTATGATTCATGATATTATTAATAATAAAATTCCTTTCAAAAATATTTTTCTTGTATTTGGATGCCGAACAAAAACTGATTTACTTTATTATAATGAGTTTAAACAATTGGCAGCCCATCCCGGTTTTCATTTTGAAACAACACTTTCCCGTGAACAATGGGAAGGACGAACTGGTTATGTGCATCCCATTTATGAATCTTTATGCGCTTCGCGCCAGCCCGCTTCATTTTATTTATGTGGCTGGAGGGGCATGATCAATGAGGCAAAAGATCGAATCCTAAATATGGGATATGATAAAAGTGCTATTCATTTGGAGATATTTGGCTAATTAGCCTTGGTTCTTTTGTTATTTTTTCCCTTACCCTAGTGTTATTATTTTTTTATTACCTTGGAACTCAATCTGATCTAATCTATATGGGAGCATCCTCCATGATTGTGCTAATAATAGCTGCTTTAGCATTTTCATTTATGGCCTTACTTGTGGCAAAGATATTTACCAAAGCCACCGTCAATCCACAAAAAGGGGAGCCCTATGAGTGTGGCATTCCTACCAGAGGAAAAACATGGACGCAGTTGAATGTGGGCTATTATCTCTTTGCGCTTATTTTTCTCATTTTTGATGTAGAGTTAGTGTTTCTTTATCCATGGGCTGTTGTGGCTAAAATTTCGGGCTGGTTTGCTTTTGTGGAGATTGTTATTTTTTTTCTGATACTATTTCTCGGATTCTTATATGCCCATAAAAAGGGAGCATTAAAATGGGTATAATAAAAACTGATAATGAAATTTTTCCTGGTCAGGTGCACGAAACACCAGGCGGAGGGCTTGTTTTGAGCAAGCTTGATGATATTATTAACTGGGCTCGTTCCAATTCTCTATGGCCTCTTACTTTTGCTACAAGCTGCTGCGGTATTGAAATGATGTCTGTTGCTGCTGCTAAATACGACTTTTCTCGATTTGGTTTTGAAGTAGCACGTGCTTCTCCAAGGCAGGCTGATGTGATTATTATTGCAGGAACCATTGTAAATAAAATGGCACCTGTGCTAAAGCGCTTGTACGATCAAATGGCTGATCCAAAATATGTTATTGCAATGGGTGCTTGTGCTATCAGCGGAGGTCCATTTTTCTATAATACCTATTCAGTAGTAAAAGGAGCTGACCATATAATTCCTGTGGATATATATGTGGCGGGTTGTCCTCCCCGTCCTGAAGCGCTGCTGCACGCTTTAATTAGTTTGCAGGAAAAAATAAAAAAAGGATTAACTCGCGAACAGATTAAAATAGGCAAAGAGTAGCACTCAACATGGAAAAGGAATTATTAAAAGCTAAAATTTTTGATTGGATGCCAGATGCTGTTTTTGATGAAACAGGCGAATGGCTGAATATTGAAGCAAATGCGTCATCTCTTCATGCCTTAGCATCCTATCTTCGGTACGATAAATTGCTTGATTTCAATTTTCTTTTCTGTCTTACTTGCATCGATTGGAAATCGCACCTGACTATGGTCTATCATCTTACATCTACTACATATCGTCACTCAGTAGTATTAAAATCAAAATTAAATCCTTCAAATCCCGAAATAGAATCTCTTACTGATATCTGGCAAACTGCTAATTTTCATGAAAGGGAAGTATATGAAATGTTTGGAGTAAAATTTATTAATCATCCTGACCTCAGATTACTAATTCTTCCAGATGGATGGGAAGGAAAAAATCCTTTGCGAAAAGATTTTGATGATCCAGTGAACATGATAAAATTATAATGCTAAAAATGAGTCTTTCTTTGCATGATTGAAGAAGTAGGAACAACCGCCGAAGGCGATCAGTTAATTAATATGGGTCCGCAGCATCCTGCCACGCATGGCGTGTTACACCTTTTAATTACACTCAATGGAGAAACTATTAAAAAGGTAGAGCCGCATCTTGGCTATATCCATCGTTCCATAGAAAAAATGTGTGAGAGTCTTACTTACCGTCAGTTTATTTATGTAACAAGTCGGATGGATTATCTCTCAGCCCATATAAATAATCATGCTTGTGCGCTTTGTGTTGAAAAAGGATTGCAAATCGAAATACCGCAAAGAGCTCAGGTAATTAGGGTAATTATGGATGAGCTTACTCGCATCGCTTCACATGAATTATGGTGGGGTGCTATGGCAATGGATCTTGGGGCTTTCACTCCTTTCTTTCATGCTTTCAGAGAGCGCGAGGCAATCAATGATATCATGGAAGAAACATGCGGGGCTCGTTTGACTATGAATTATATGGTACCCGGTGGGGTAATGTCCAATCTTCACCCCAATTTTCAGAGAAAGGTGAAAGAGTTTATTACATTGTATAAATCAAAAGTGAAGGAGTACGATGAATTGGTAAGCAGCAATGTTATTTTTATTAATAGAATGAAACATGTTGGAACATTATCAGCTTCAGATGCTATCTCGTTTGGCTGTACTGGTCCTACAGCTCGTGGCAGCGGTGTTTCATGCGATATTCGAAAATTATATCCCTATGATGCTTACGATAAGGTGCAATTCAATGAAGTGATTAAAAAAGGTGGCGATTCATTAGCACGCTATCTGGTACGAATAGGCGAAATGAACCAATCAATCAGTATCATTGAACAATTGATAGACAATATTCCTGAAGGAGATTTTCAGGCAAAGACAAAAGTAGTCTTGAAATTACCTAAGGGAGAGTTTTATACTAGAGTGGAAACTGCAAGAGGAGAACTTGGTGTTTATATTGTGAGTGAAGGAGGTTCAACCCCTTATAGAATTAAATTCCGTTCTCCAGGATTTTCTAACCTTTCTGCTTTGGATCATATGGCAAGAGGAAGCAAAATTGGTGACCTCATCGCTATGATGGGAACACTTGATTTAGTAATACCGGATATAGACAGATAAATTATGTGGAGTTTACATAACATAGCAAATAATATTGATAGCTGGCTACATGAGCACTTCGCTGGAAGATGGGCTGTGTTAATAGAAATGATCATTGCCGGCATCAGTGTTATCGCCTTGTTTGCTATGTTGGGGCTTATTCTTGTATTGATGGAAAGAAAAGTTTCTGCATGGATGCAAATCCGACTTGGTCCCAATAGGGTTGGTCCAAAAGGAATGCTGCAATCTTTTGCCGATACATTGAAATTGCTAGTAAAGGAAGGACTGACACCCTCAGGAGCTGATAAGTTTCTTTTTAATTTTGCCCCTTATTTAGCCATCATTGTATCTATGTTATTGATGGCACCTCTTGCTTTTTCAAATGGTTTTCAAATGTGGGATGTAAATATCGGCGTACTTTATATATCTGCTATTTCTTCCATCATGGTTATTAGCATATTGATTGCAGGATGGTCAAGCAATAATAAATATTCATTGCTTGGCGCTATGAGAAGTGGAGCACAGATTGTGAGTTACGAATTATCTGCTGGTTTGGCTGTACTTTCTATAGTAGTATTATCGGGTAGTTTAAGTATTTCAGATATTATTGCTTCTCAGCAAAGCGGTTGGTGGATTTTTAGAGGGCATCTGCCTGTATTGATTTCTTTTATTATTTTTATTATTGCCGTAACAGCTGAAACCAATCGTGCGCCCTTCGATCTTGCAGAGGCTGAATCTGAGCTGACCGCAGGATTCCATACAGAATATTCGGGTATGAAGTTTGCCCTTTTCTTTTTGGCTGAATATGTAAACGTATTTATTGTATGTGCTATAGGTGCTACACTTTTTCTTGGTGGTTGGCTTCCTTTTCATATTTTCAATTGGCAAGCGTTTAATCATATCATGGATTTTATTCCTGGCAGTATTTGGTTTTTTAGTAAAACATTTCTGCTGATCTTTATTATCATGTGGTTTCGTTGGACATTTCCTAGACTCAGAATCGATCAATTACTGAATTTAGAATGGAAATATTTGTTGCCAATAGGAATGATAAATTTATTATTAGTAACAGCAATGGCTATTGCAGGTTGGCATTTTTAATAACAAGACCTTAAATAATTAATGTTTTTAATTAATTACATAAAAGAGATTTTTACCGCCATTCGATCCTTGCTGGTTGGGATGAGGCGCACAGGCTATTATTTTACCCATCATAAAGAAATCATTACCCAGCAATATCCAGACAATCGTGATACCCTCAATCTTCCCGAAAGATTTAAAGGAGAAGTAGTATTACTACATGACGAAAATAATGAACACGCTTGCACTGGTTGTAACGCCTGCGAATTAGCTTGTCCTAATGCAACCATTAAGATCGTAACCAAATTTGATATTTCGCCAGAGGGAAAGAAAAAGAAAGCAATCGATAAATTTGTTTATCATCTTGAGTTATGTACACTATGCAATCTTTGTATAATTGCTTGCCCTACAGATGCTATCAAAATGGCCCAGACCTTTGAGCACAGTGTATATGATCGTAAAGACCTAACTAAAATATTAAATCTTCCCGGTTCTAAAATCAGGGAGGGGATTGAATGATGAGTGCATCAACTATTATATTTTATTTATTAGCAGCTATGACGCTGATAAGCGCCTTGCTTTCTGTTACAGCAAGGAAAATATTTCGCGCAGCTATATATCTGTTATTTAGTTTGATTGGAATTGCAGGTATCTATTTCTGGATGGAATATGAGTTTGTTGCTGCAGTGCAGATTGTTGTATACGTTGGCGGCATTACGGTGCTCATCATCTTTTCTATTTTTCTTACCCAGCAGCCCGGCGAAAGATTGCCGGTTCAGAAAGTAACCAAGCTATTATTTTCAGCATTTGCTGCACTTTGTGGTTTTGTATTAGTGTGGTTTCTATTGACTAAGCATATTTTTCCTATTTCTATTGAGAATACAAGTTCTCCAACATTAACAAGTATAGGAGCTAATATGTTAAGTGTGGGACAAAATGGATATGCTTTGCCTTTTGAAGTAATCAGCCTATTGCTACTTGCTGTAATGATTGGATGTATTGTAATAGCAACGAGGGCTCAAAAAGATTAATTAAAATAATAATTGCAGAGAAATCTGCTTAATAAAAATGCAACCAGGATTATATCATTTATTATTTATCAGCACAGCCCTTTTTTTTATTGGGGTATTTGGGTTCCTTACTCGTAGAAACCTGATCACTATGCTGATGAGCATTGAATTAATGCTTAATAGTGTGAACATAAATTTTGTGGCCTTCAATAAATACCTCTGGCCCGGAAGCATGGAGGGTGTATTTTTTACTCTTTTTATCATCGCCATTGCAGCGGCAGAAGCAGCTCTTGCTATTGCGATCATAATTAATGTATATAGATCCCACAAGTCGATAGATGTGGAACAAATAGAAGAATTAAAATATTAATAACGGCAAACTAACTGTTCATTGATGCCTCAAACAATTTGGATATTAATTATTGTACTGCTGCCACTAGTAGGCTTTTTATTTCCCGCCTTAATTGGAAGGAAATATCCTGCAAGTATTGCTGGGCTTGTTGGAGTGTTATTGCACCTGGCCTCGGCAATCATATCATTATTTGTAGCCTATGCCTATTTTTTTCAAGTAGGAAAAGTAAATGGCATCTACCAAAAAATGATACCACTTAAATATTCCTGGCTTCAGTTTTACGAAGGCATGTCTATCGATATGGGCATATTACTTGATCCAATTTCTGTGATGATGATTGTAGTGGTCACTTTTATTTCTCTCATGGTTCATATATATAGTACTGCCTACATGAAAGGAAAGGAGAGGATTGGCACTTATTTTTCATTTTTAGCATTATTTACTTTTTCTATGCTGGGGCTGGTTATATCATCCAATATTTTTCAGATGTATATTTTCTGGGAATTAGTTGGACTGTCTTCCTTTCTGCTGATAGGTTTTCATTATGAAAAAATTGCTGCAAGAACTGCAGCACGTAAAGCTTTTATAGTAACCCGATTTGCAGATCTTGGATTTTTGATTGGTATTCTTGTGTTGTCTTTTTACGGAGGTACATTAGATTTTAATACACTTATCGAGCGACTCACGGGAAATGCTTCGCCTCAATTGCAAGCAGCATTAACAACTACTTTTATTGGTTTGCCTGCCCTTTCCTGGGGACTCATACTATTATTTATTGGCGGTGCTGGAAAAAGTGCCATGTTTCCGTTACATATCTGGCTACCTGATGCCATGGAAGGTCCCACTCCTGTATCTGCACTCATTCACGCTGCTACAATGGTAGTAGCAGGCGTTTTTCTAGTAGCAAGAATGTTTCCAGTTTTTGCTCAGTCAGCGTCGGATGTATTAAAGTTGGTTGAATACATAGGATTGTTCTCTGCATTTTTTGCTGCTCTTATTGCTTGTACACAAACAGATATAAAAAGAGTGCTCGCTTATTCTACCATGTCGCAGATTGGCTTTATGATGTTCTCGCTTGGAGTATCTGGTTATGGAAGCGAAAATGGATTAGGATTTTCGGCTTCCCTCTTTCATTTATTTACACATGCTGCTTTTAAAGCATTATTATTTTTAGGCGCAGGGTCTATCATTCATTTTGTGCAAAGCAATGAGATAACATCTATGGGAGGACTAAGAAAATATATGCCCATCACACATATCACTTTTTTAATCGCTTGTCTTGCTATTTCCGGAGTACCTCCTTTTGCTGGTTTTTTCAGTAAGGAGGAAATATTACTTGCCTGCTATCAACAGGATTTGATTGCTTATGTCATTGCTTTAATTACCTCAGGACTTACTGCATTTTATATCTTTCGTCTTTATTTTTCAGTTTTTTGGAATAAGCCTCATCAAGTAAATCAACCATCTCATGGAGAAGGAGGTTTTGCTATACTATTGCCACTTATAATTTTAAGTCTAGCCTCAATACTAATTGGATGGATCCCTTTTGGAATGTTTGTCAGCTCAGATGGCATTGCACTACATTCTTCATTTCATCTGTACTTTTCTATTCTGCCTGTTTTAATTGGGTTGATAGCAATTGCCATTGCAGGCATATTGTATAAATCTGAAAATAATAAGTCTGAGAGAATAGCCGCTTCTTTAAAAGGAGTTTATCGTATTTCGAAAAACAAATTTTATATTGACGAATGCTATCTCTTTATTACTAGAAATATTTTATTTAGATATCTAGCTAAATCTGCAGCCTGGTTCGATAGAAATGTAGTAGATGGCTTTGTTGTTTTTATTGGAGATAGTACAGTGCGGATATCTGAAAGAATTAAAGTGATACAATCGGGCAAAATGCAACAGTATGCACTTTATTTTTTAATCGGGGCCTTGGCGATTGTATTAATATTTGTTTATAGGATAATGTAAAAGAAAAGAATGGATCTTACCGCATTGATATTATTGCCTTTATTTACTGCACTTGCGATACTTATTGTTCGTCAGTCTACCCCCGTGCGCTGGATTGCTTTAACAGGTTCAGTAGCCCAGTTATTACTGGCAGTATTGTTACTACTTTTTTATAATAGGGAAAGAGAATTGGGTAATACTGCTCAGATGATGTATGAAACTAAATATGCTTGGTTTGCTTCTTTGAATATTAATTTTCATACAGGGGTAGATGGTATTGCTGTTGCCATGATTCTCCTCACTTCTTTTGTAGTTGTTGCGGGTGTACTTGTTTCTTGGAATAATAAAAAGTATACAGCGGAGTATTTTTTTCTATTGATATTGCTTTCTCTAGGGGCTTATGGCTTTTTCATTTCATTAGATTTAATTTTATTGTTCTTTTTTCTTGAAGTGGCAGTGATTCCTAAATTTTTATTAATAGGTATCTGGGGCAGCGGTAATAAAGAAGCCAGTGCCAACAAACTTGCTCTAATGCTAATGGGAGCATCTGCGCTAATATTAATTGGAATACTGGGTATGTATTATTATGGGGGAAATAGTTTCGATATTCTTACGCTCTCCCAAACATCTATACCAGTAACTGCACAGAAAATATTTTTTCCTTTGCTATTTTTAGGATTCGGCGTCTTCACTGCTATTTTTCCTTTTCATACATGGGTACCCGATGGACATTCCTCAGCACCTACCGCAGGTTCTATGTTTCTTGCTGGTATTTCAATGAAATTAGGTGGTTATGGTTGTATAAGAGTAGCCGCTTACCTGATGCCGGAAGGAGCAAAAGAATATGCAGCAGTAATTATTATTCTTGCAACTATAGCTATTATATATGGAGCTTTTGCTACCCTTATGCAAACAGACTTAAAATATATGAATGCCTATTCTTCTATTAGCCATTGCGGATTTGTGCTACTCGGTATAGGCATGTTGACTACTACTGCCCTTACAGGAGCTGTAATGCAGATGGTGTCTCACGGTTTGATGACAGCACTTTTTTTCGCCGTTATTGGTATGATTTATGAAAGAAGTGGCACACGAAACGTAAATGAAATGAGTGGCTTGCAAAAACAAATGCCTTTTATTATTACCGTTTTATATATAGCAGGGTTATGCTCTTTGGGGTTGCCCGGACTGAGCGGATTTGTTGCAGAGATGATGGTATTTATGGGATCTTGGCAGCAACAGGGAATACTTCACAGAGTAGCAACAGTGTTGGCAGCAATGTCGATTGTAGTTACATCTGTATATATTTTGAAGGCGGTTACGCGTATCTCAATGGGACCTTTGAAAGCAGGGCTCGAGTCAGTGAGGGATGCGCAATGGAATGAAAAGTTAGCTGCAATTATTCTTATTGTAGGTATTCTTGCCATTGGACTTGCACCTGCCTGGCTCAATGATCTAGTAAGACCGGGAGCAGAAATTTTAATGAACCATATTCAAGGGAAATGAGTTTACTGAATCAAGTTAAATAATAGCATGTTGAATGATTTATTAACATTAATGAGATCTGAACTATTAGTAACAGGCTTGATATTCCTATTGCTAGTGTTAAAAATAGGAGGATGGATGAACTCAGGACGAATGCTGCCCTGGATTCAGGCTTTACTCTTGCTGAATTTTATAATTGGTTTGATAGATTTGCCAGAAGGCAATTTATTTGGTGGCATGTATAATACAAATGATATTATTCTGCTTGAAAAGAATGTCCTAAATGGAGCTTTATTTCTCATCTCCCTATTATTTACAGTAAGATTCAATAAAACACGAAATCTGCCCGAATTTTTTATTCTTCTGTTATCATCGTTACTTGGCATGTTTCTAATGATATCAAGCGGCCATCTTCTTATGTTCTATCTCTCATTGGAATTAGCCACACTTCCGCTTGCGGCCCTTGTAGGTTTTGATTTGGATAAAAGGACCTCTTCCGAAGCCGCCATGAAAATGTTGTATTCATCTGCCTTTTCATCAGTAATGTTACTTTTTGGTATTTCACTTATGTATGGAATCGCAGGAACGCTCAATTTTAATGAGCTTTCTATAATTGCTCAATCATCAAATCCTTTATTTATTACTGCTTTCATTTTTCTTTTTACTGCCTTTGCTTTTAAGTTATCAATAGTGCCCTTTCATTTCTGGACGGCGGATGTATATGAGGGATCTCCCATGCCTATAACTGCATTTTTATCCGTGGTTTCAAAAGGGGGTATAGTTTTCGTTTTTATGTCTGTACTATTCAAAGTGTTTCAAAATATTCAGGAAGTGTGGTATTATTTGATTGTTATTTTGGCAATAGCAACCATGTTGATTGGAAATATTTTTGCCATACGCCAGCAAAACATGAAACGTTTCCTTGCTTTTTCTTCTATTGCTCAAGTTGGTTTTATTCTGGCGGGCATCAGCGGAAATTCTATTCAAGGAAGGGCTTCTGTAATCTTTTTTATTATTATTTATATCTTTTCTAATCTCGCAGCTTTTGGAGTAGTTAATATTATTTCTTCTCATACAGGAAGCGAAAAGATGGAAAAATATAAGGGACTCTATCGATCACATCCAGGGCTGGCATGGGTAATGGCTTTAGCCCTTTTCTCTTTAGCTGGAATACCACCAACAGCAGGATTTTTTGGCAAGCTGTTTCTTTTATCTGCTGGAGCTGCTCGTGGTAATTACTGGTTCTTAACTTTTGCAGCACTTAATATGGTAATCTCTCTTTTTTATTATTTAAAAGTAGTAAGGTTAATGTTTATTGATAAAAATGATAAACCACTAGAAGATATAAATCTTAATACACCAGTAAAGATGGGGCTTATTATTTGTGTACTAGGTATTTTGTTAACCGGATTTATTAGTTGGATATTTAATTATTTAATTTTAGTTGCTTGATATTAATACTTTAGCAGATTATGGCAATTAACAAGAATCATGAATTTGAAGAAATAAACGGCCTTAAATGCGGCATTGTAGAGCGAAATGTAACAGCTTCGCGTGCGGCTTTTATAAAAGAAATTCTTACTGCTAATGGCTATAGAGTTGAAATAGTTCCTTCTCCTCCCATGAAAGGAGCTACTGAAACCCTTGACAATACTGCTCCTGCCACATTTACTGTGGGTGTTTCAGATTATACTTTTAATACCATTAATGCAATTTTTGGAAGATTGCTTAAAACTAAAAATGGAGAAGTAGTGACGCTTGCCTACTGGCAGCAAAAAGATACTGTTAACCGCGACGACATTCCTTACTTTGAAAATTGATATTAAATTATCTTATCTAACACCATTGTTTTGATGTCGGAAATATTAATGCGTTCCTGACGCATCTCATCTCGATAACGAATCGTAACAGTATTATCTTCTTTAGTTTGATGATCTATCGTGATACAGAAAGGAGTACCGATAGCATCCATGCGCCTGTATCTTTTTCCAATAGCATCCTTCTCTTCATAAAAACATTGAAAATGATTTTTGCAGGAATCCATAATGCTGCGTGCTATTTCTGGCAAACCATCTTTTTTCATTAAAGGTAGAATGGCAAGTTTTACCGGAGCTAGCTTAGGAGGAAAACGCATTACAACACGACTATCATCTGTTCCATCTTCCTTTTTCCATTTTTCTTCAGCGTATGCGATACTAATAATAGAAAGAAATAAACGATCAAGTCCTACCGAAGTTTCTACAACGTATGGAGTGTAGTTGCCATAGGGCTTTCCTTCCTCATTCAGGTCGCTGTCAAAGTACTGAATCTTCTTTTTGCTGAATTCTTGGTGCTGTTTCAGATCAAAATCGGTACGACTGTGAATGCCTTCAAGTTCTTTCCATCCAAAAGGAAATTCAAATTCAATATCTACCGCAGCATCAGCGTAGTGAGCCAATTTTATATGATCATGATATCTTAGTTTTTCTGATGGGATACCCAGTTCTTCATGCCATTTTTTTCTTTCTTTCTTCCAGTATTCATACCATTGTTTTTGAGATCCAGGTCTAATGAAAAACTGCATCTCCATTTGTTCAAATTCTCTCATTCTAAAAATAAACTGGCGCGCAACAATCTCATTGCGGAAAGCTTTTCCAGTTTGAGCAATACCAAAAGGAATCTTCATTCTTCCTGTTTTCTGAACATTCAGAAAATTTACAAATATGCCTTGAGCGGTTTCTGGCCTCAAGTAAATGACATCTGCCGCATCAGCTACACTTCCCATTTCTGTACTGAACATTAAATTGAATTGGCGTACCTCCGTCCAATTGCAAGTTTTACTAACAACACATTTTATCTGTTGGTCGTCTATTAATTTTTTCAATCCTGGATAATCATCTTTTGCCAAAAGGGCATCCATGGCTTCAAGCACCTCTGTTGATTTCCCTTCATTTCCCTTTTCTTTTTGTTCTTCAGCAAAGGCTTCTATAAGGTGATCAACACGATAACGCTTTTTACTGTCCTTGTTGTCAATCATGGGGTCACTGAAATTATCCACATGGCCACTGGCTTTCCATACTGTAGGATGCATGAAAATAGCAGCATCAATACCTACGATGTTCTCATGCAGTTGCGTCATGCTTTTCCACCATTGATCGCGGAGATTCTTTTTAAGCTGGGCACCCATTTGCCCGTAATCATACACAGCACTTAGCCCATCATATATTTCAGAAGAAGGGAAAATAAATCCATATTCCTTACAGTGTGAAATGAGTTCTTGAAAATTATTTGATTCGATTGCCATAGGATGCAAAGATAATAGTTGCTTGATGAAAGTATGATCAGGAAGACTGATTGCCTGGCGACTTTAATTTTTCATTCATCTTATGTCGGTCGGCATCTCTGCTAGATTTTTTTGCCATATTCTTTTCTAGCGCCTCAGTAAGATTAACTCCCGTTTGATTCGCCAAGCATATAAGTACCCACAAGATGTCGGCTAATTCATCAGCAAGTTCTTTTTCTCGGTCTGATTCTTTAAATGATTGTTCGCCGTAAGTTCTTACCATGATGCGCGATAATTCACCTACTTCCTCCATTAAAATACCCAGGTTAGTTAGTTCAGAAAAATATCTAACCCCTGTCGTTTTGATCCATTGATCAATTTTTTCTTGAGCCTGATTTAATGTGATATCCTGCATTGTTGATTAATATTTTGTTTCTACTCTTTATTCTTTGTGTCAATAACAATTGTTATGGGGCCGTCATTTAATAATTGCACTTTCATATCCGCACCAAATGTACCTGTATGAATTTTTTTATCAAGATCCTTTTCCAGTGTTTTAATAAATTTCTCATATAAAGGAATGGCAACCTCTGGTTTGCTCGCTTTTATGTATGAAGGCCTGTTCCCTTTTTTTGTAGAAGCCTGTAAGGTAAACTGACTTACAAGCAAAATATCCCCTTCGGTTTCTTTTACAGACAGGTTGGGTACTTTTTGAGCATCGTCAAAAATTCTGAGGTTCGCGATTTTATGGCTCAGCCAGGAAATATCTTCCTCATTATCGGTATCCTCAAATCCTACAAGTACTAGCAATCCCATACCTATGCTTGATTTCATCTCACTGTCTATTTCAACAGAGGCTTGTGTTACGCGTTGAATAACGGTTTTCATCAATTATTAATTTTAATAATACCACCATAATCAAGCCACTACAAGGTTAGAACCTCTCGGGAATAAATAAGACTTAAAGAATGGTAAATTTTCGAAATATTAATAATAAGTTTTGGTCAAAAAAAATTATTTTCTTTTCACAAAATGTGCAAAACGCCTCAAATTCAATCCCCTTTTGATTCTACTAAATATACACATATTTTTTCCACAGATTGTTGATATTTCGGATTGTGATTCTTGGCTTGCAAACTATATTTTCGTTGCCCTACGGTACTTTCCTAACCCAAACAAAGTTTTTGAATATGTCATTAAAAAAAGAAACTATGCAGCCCTTGTCTTTTACAAGGCAATTTACTAAAGAAGGTGTAAGCCCCTACGATATGTTTGAATATGATTATCGTACCTCTGTGATTAAAAATCCTTCAGGCGAAATCGTTTTCCAGATGGATAATGTTGAGGTTCCAAAACAATGGAGCCAGATTGCTACAGATATTCTTGCACAAAAATATTTCCGTAAAGCGGGTGTACCTCAGCCCGATGGAACATCAGGAAGAGAAACTTCTATTAAAGAAGTAGCCCATCGTATGGCTCATTGCTGGAGAGTATGGGGCGAGAGGCATAATTATTTCGCTTCTGAAAAAGATGCAAATATTTTTTATGAAGAATTGTCCTATTCAATCCTCAATCAAGCTTGTGTACCTAATAGCCCTCAATGGTTCAATACAGGACTGCATGAGGTATATGGCATAACAGGTAAACCACAGGGTCATTATTTTGTTGATCCAAAAGATAAGAAGTTACAAAAATCAACTTCTGCTTATGAGCGCCCTCAACCTCACGCGTGTTTTATCCTGAGTGTTGATGATGATCTGGTGAATGATGGTGGTATCATGGATCTCTGGTTGCGTGAAGCACGCATTTTCAAATACGGTAGCGGTGTGGGAACTAACTTTAGCAGCATTCGCGGAGAAGGGGAAAGGCTAAGTGGTGGAGGAACATCTAGCGGACTTATGAGTTTCCTGAAAATTGGCGATCGTGCTGCAGGAGCTATTAAAAGCGGAGGAACTACTCGAAGGGCAGCAAAAATGGTTTGTCTTGACTTAGATCACCCAGAAATTGAAAATTTTGTAAACTGGAAAGTAGAAGAAGAAAAGAAAGTGGCTGCTCTCATTGCCGCAGGTTATCCCAGCGATTATGAAGGAGAAGCTTATCGCACTGTAAGTGGACAAAATAGCAACAATTCCGTTCGTATTCCCAATTCATTTTTCAAGACACTTGATGCCGATGGCGAATGGGAACTAAAGGCACGCGGCGACGGACATACAATGCGTAAGGTAAAAGCAAAACAATTGTGGGAGCAAATTAACTATGCAGCATGGCGTTGTGCTGATCCTGGCACACAATTCGATACTACTATTAACGAATGGCATACTTGTCCAGAAGGAGGGCCTATCCGCGCTTCAAATCCTTGCAGCGAATATATGTTCCTTGATAATACTGCTTGCAATCTGGCAAGTGTAAACCTTCGTCGTTTCTTCGATGAAAGCAATAATCATTTTGATGTTGCAGGATTCGAACATACATGTCGCCTTTGGACAGTAGTGCTTGAAATTTCGGTATTGATGGCCCAGTTCCCTTCAAAAGAAGTGGCCCAATTAAGTTACGATTACCGCACACTAGGTCTTGGCTTTGCCAATTTAGGAAGCATGCTGATGGTAAGTGGTATTCCTTATGATAGTGAAGAAGCACGCGGTATTGCAGGTGCTATCACCGCTATCATGACTGGTATCAGCTATAAAACTTCAGCTGAAATGGCTGCCTTCCTTTCTCCTTTCTCTAAGTACAAGGAAAACAAAAAACATATGTTGCGCGTAATGCGTAATCATCGTGCTGCTGCTTATGATGCAATGGATGCTTATGAAGGAATTGAAATTAAACCCCACGGTATTAATGCAAAATATTGCCCAGATTATCTTCTTACAGCTGCTACTCGTGCATGGGATGATGCTGTTCAATTAGGAGAAAAATATGGTTATCGCAATGCTCAAACAACCGTTATTGCTCCTACTGGAACTATCGGGTTGGTAATGGATTGCGATACTACCGGTGTTGAGCCCGACTTTGCACTTGTTAAATTTAAGAAGCTAAGCGGAGGTGGATATTTTAAAATCATCAACCAAAGTGTTCCTCAGGCTTTACGTAATCTAAAATATTCTGAAAAAGAATGTCAGGAGATTGTTGATTATGCAAAAGGGCATGCTACCTTAAAAGGAGCGCCACATATCAATGAAATTACCTTATCTGAAAAGGGATTTCTTCCTGTTGAACTTGAAAGATTAAATGCAGCAATGGGCAGTGCTTTCGAAATCGGCTTTGTGTTCAATGTTTTCACTCTTGGCGAAGCCTGTATGAAGCGTCTTGGATTTGCTCCTGAGCAGTATAATGATTTCAGTTGGAGTATGCTAGAAGCACTTGGCTTTACTGATGATCAAATTGATGAGGCTAATATATATATCTGCGGTACTATGACTGTAGAAGGGGCTCCTTATCTTAAACCGGAACATTTACCTGTATTTGATTGCGCAAATAAATGCGGAAGCACAGGAGAAAGATATATTCACGCTCACGGCCATATCCGCATGATGGCTTCTTGTCAACCTTTCTTAAGCGGCGCTATCAGCAAAACTATCAATCTTCCAAATGAAGCTACTCGCGAAGACATAGCAGATTCTTATCGTTTGAGCTGGGAACTTGGCTTAAAAGCTTGCGCACTTTATCGTGATGGTTCAAAACTTAGTCAACCCCTTAGCAATAAATCAGATAAAAAGAAAAAGACTGATGATAATGTTGAGCAAAAAGAAACTTTACTTGAAGCAGAGGCATCAGCAATTGGTAATATGATTGACATGTCTATGCTTACCATAGATGATTTGCTTGAAGAAATAAATAAGCGGGTACAAAATAGTGCTGATACTTCTTTGAAACGTCAGCTTGCTATGATTGTAGAACGCAGAGCACTTCCAGCAAAGCGCAGAGGCTTTACACAAAAAGCTAAAATTAACGGACAGGCCTTATTCCTCCGCACGGGTGAGTATAATGATGGTACATTAGGAGAGATCTTTATTGATATGGCAAAAGAAGGAGCTACCGTTCGCAGTATGCTTAATTGTTTTGCTATTGCAATCTCTATCGGTCTGCAATATGGAGTTCCTCTTGAAGAATATGTAGAGAAATTTATCTTCACAAGATTTGAACCTTCAGGAATGGTGGAACATCCAAATATCAAAACCACTACATCCATTATAGACTTTATGTTCAGGTCTTTGGCTTATGAATACCTTGGACGTAATGACCTTGTTCATATTCTCGACAAACCTGAAGTAGAAAATCTTGGTAATGCTGCTTGGGATAATGAACCAAATAATCCTAGGGAATTAAGTGAAGTGAGAGTGGTAACTGCACAGCCTGTAAAAGCTCACAGAGCCGCATCAACAGCTGGTCCCCGCATGGATGCAATGAATGCACAAAATAAAATCATGCAAGGAGATGCTCCTGCCTGCAATGTTTGCGGACATATTACTGTTCGCAGTGGCACCTGCTATAAGTGCCTCAATTGTGGTAATAGCCTTGGTTGCAGTTAAGATATCGCTGTTTTTAAGCCATCACACACCCTGTGGTGGCTTTTTTATTTTGTAGCCTTCTATCATTATCCTTTATCATCGCAATAGTATCTTTGCGCCATGACCTCTGCAAATTTCGGTTTTGAAAAATCTAAAGTGATACAAGCACTTCGTTATCATTTCATCACACGAAGTGAGATTAAGTATATGCTTATTCTGGTAAATATTTTTGCTCTTGTTTCTGCAGCGCTGTTCTATTTTAAAAAAGTATCTCCTTTAGCTTTTATGATGGGATCTTTTATCTGGGTATCACTAATGGTAATATTCTGGTTTGTATTACCTCAGTTGGTGTACAGAAAAAGCTACACTTTCAAGGATCGCTTTCAGGCAGTGTTTAACGAGGATGGGTTGCAATTAAGAAATGATAGAAGTAGTAACAGTTGGGAATGGAAACAATTTACTACCTGGATGGAAAGTCCACACTTCTTTCACATGTATCTCAATGAAAAAGCTTTTTTCATCATTCCCAAAAGTGCATTTTTAGATGAAGAAACAGTTAATATCAGAAAATTATGTGTGGAAAGGCTTGGAAAAAGATCAAAGTAATTTTTCCATAATATGGTGTTCAAGATTCACTTCTGTAAATGCATCACTTACTATCTTGTATCCAAATTTTTCATAAAAACCTATTGCTGTATCACGTGCATGCATGATTACTCTTGAATATCCCTTGTCTCTCGCCAAGTTTTCAACAAAAGCCATAATGGAAGCACCAATTCCTTTACCTTGAAGGTAGGAGGGCACAGCCATCTGTCTTAGTCTTAGTGTAGAGCTGTCAATAGGCGTAAGCACACAGCAACCCATCATCTCATCATCATCAAATGAAGCAATCAGAATATCGGTCCTTTCATTATCAAGCTCCTCCTCTGAAAAAGTCATTCCTAAAGGCTGCCTCAGGATATTATTCCTGAGTTGCACCATTTGTTGATAATGAGCAGTGCCATGGTCAATTTGTTTTAAGCCCATTGGTTACCTTTTTCTTTACTGATTAAATTTAGGGATTTTTTAAGATTATTACAATTTAAGATTTTTTTTGACCAACAACCTAACCCTTGTCATTTATTTAGAGAATAACAAGCCAGACCCCTAAATAGTGTATTGATTTTCAATTATTTATACCTATTCTGAGTATTTCTTTGTATTTAGTTCAAAAAGTATATTTTTGCACACGATTAACCAAATATTATAATCATGTCAGACATTGCAACAAGAGTAAAAAAGATAATTGTTGACAAATTAGGAGTGGATGAAGCAGAAGTTACTTCTGAAGCTTCTTTCACTAACGATTTAGGCGCCGATAGCTTGGATACAGTTGAATTAATAATGGAATTTGAAAAGGAATTTAATATTTCTATTCCTGATGAACAGGCAGAAACTATCACTACTGTAGGTCAGGCTGTTTCTTACTTGGAATCTAATTCTAAGTAATATCCCTTCATTCTTTACAGGTAAAAGGTATGGACTTAAGACGAGTTGTAGTAACCGGTTTAGGTGCAATTACACCCATAGGTAAATCAATTCCAGATTACTGGAATGGATTGGCTGATGGAGTAAGTGGTTGTGACTTTATCAAGCAATTCGATACCTCTAAATTTAAAACCAAATTTGCCTGCGAGGTTAAAAACTTCGATCCTGTTGAATATTTTGATAGGAAAGAAGCTCGCAAGCTCGATCGTTATTGCCAGTTTGCACTCGTAGCCAGCGATCAGGCAGTTAAAGATGCTGGTATCAGCAAAGAAAATGTAGATCCCGACAGAGTAGGGGTCATTTTTGCAAGCGGCATTGGAGGACTTGTAACTTTTCAGGAAGAAGTAATCAACTATGCTGGAGGTGATGGTACTCCTCGATTCAATCCTTTCTTTATTCCCAAGATGATCCTCGATATTGCAGCTGGTCAGATTTCGATGAGATATGGTTTCCGCGGTCCCAACTTTGCTGTAGTCAGTGCTTGCGCCTCTTCAACCAATGCTATCATTGATGCATTTGATAATATCCGTTTAGGTAAATCAGATATCATGATCACCGGAGGAAGTGAAGCAGTTATTTGTATTGCAGGTGTTGGTGGTTTCAATGCGATGAAAGCTTTGAGTGAAAGAAACGACGACCCCCAAACGGCAAGTCGTCCTTTTGACAAAGACCGCGACGGATTCGTAATGGGTGAGGGAGCAGGAGTGTTAGTGCTTGAAAGTCTTGACCATGCTTTAGCAAGAGGAGCAAAGATTTATTGCGAAATTGCCGGTGGTGGAGCTACTGCTGATGCACACCATATTACAGCCCCACATCCCGAAGGCCTAGGAGCTCGCAATGTAATGAATGCAGCTCTCAAAGATGCTGGAATGAAATACTCCGATATTGATTATATCAATGTTCATGGAACTTCTACACCACTTGGAGATATTGCCGAAACAAAAGCTATTCTTAATGTTTTCGCTGATCATGCCTATAATTTGAATATCAGTTCTACTAAAAGTATGACCGGTCATTGCCTTGGAGCAGCCGGTGCTCTGGAAGCTATCGCTTGTATCATGGCAGTTAGCCAAGATGTCATTCCTCCTACAATTAATCATTTTACTGACGATCCTGAACTAGATCCTAAACTGAATTTTACTTTCAATAAGGCACAGAAACGTACTGTAAGGGCCGCACTCAGTAATACATTTGGATTTGGCGGACATAATGCTTCCGTAATCATGAAGAAATATTCTGCCTGATAACTATATATTCTCTTTCTGCTTATTTCCTCAAATCTCTTAATTTCGGTAAAATAAAGCACTATCAAACTGTTACAATTTTTTCGCAATCTTTTTTTATCTGAACCCGGTAGCAGTGTGTTTAGAAAACAAATTAGCAATGTGCTGGGTTTTATACCAGAAGACATCTCACTTTATCGTACTGCATTAAGTCATCGCTCTGTGAGGGAAGGAGCCGATGAAAATAATGAACGCCTCGAATTTCTCGGAGACGCTGTATTAAGTTCCATCATTGCGCACTATCTTTTTCGTAAATATCCATACAAAGGAGAAGGCTTTCTTACTGAGATGCGCAGCAAGATGGTCAATCGGCAGAAGCTAAATGAAATTGCATTAAAAATGGGATTAAAAAAAATTACCCTTTTTAATAAATTTGATAATGCATTAAAGGCATCACAAATTTTTGGCAATACACTCGAAGCATTAATTGGGGCCGTATATCTTGATAAAGGGTATGTAAAAACCCAAACTTGGGTAGAAAAATATATAATACTTCCTCATCTATTTGCTGAAGATCTAGAAGGACTTGAAATAAATATCAAAAATAAACTTTATGGTTGGGCAAATAAAAATGGCAAATCACTTGAGTTTACAACGCTCGATGAAAAATTTGAGAATGGACGCAGACTCTTTACTATAGGGGCCACTGTAGATGGAGAATTAATAGCCCAGGCAAAAGGATTCAATAAAAAAGAAGCAAGTCAAATAGCTGCTCAGTTTGCTCTTGAAAAATTAGGCTTGTAATAATTATAACATGAACAAATTTGGAATACTAGGAAGTGGTAGCTGGGGAACAGCCCTTGCCAAGATTCTTACCGACAATGGACACGAAATCTATTTGTGGAATCGGAGTGCTGAAGCTATTGCAAAATTTAAAGAATGCAAGCATAATCCTCAATACTTATCTTCTGCTCATTTTGATATGAAGCAGTTGAAGCTTACTACAGATGCTGCTGAAGTCATAAATCATTCAGATGTAATTATTATTGCTATTCCTTCTGCTTATGTGATTGAAGCTTTCAGTAAGCTGCCCCTTAATATTTTTGTAGATAAAAAAGTTATATCTGCTGTTAAGGGGATCATTCCTTCCAATAATAAATTGCTTAACGATTATTTAAAAGAACAGTTTGAGCTTCCTCTTGAAAATTATTTTGCAGTATTGGGCCCTTGTCATGCAGAAGAAGTAGCTGCTGAAAAACTATCTTATCTCACTTTTGCAGGTATCGATGAAACTGCTTCAGTAGATATTGCATCTTATTTTAAAAATAATTATATCAATACAGTCATCAATCGTGATATTCTTGGTGTGCAATATGCTTCAATATTAAAAAATATTTATGCAGTAGGTGCGGGCATTGCACATGGCCTGGAGTATGGCGATAATTTTCAAAGTGTATTGATTGCAAATAGTGCAGACGAAATGGCGTCCTTTCTTAGAAGGGCGGGTATTGTAAGCACAGTAGTAGGATATCTTGATCATGACCAACCTGAAGCATTACATTCTGCAAATAATAATTATGCTGCTTCCGTTTACCTCGGCGATCTGCTGGTAACTTGCTATTCCCTCTTCAGTCGCAATCGTACATTTGGCAATATGGTGGGCAAGGGATATTCCGTAAAAGCTGCCCAACTTGAAATGAATATGGTGGCCGAAGGTTTTCATGCAAGCAAATGCATGCATATTCTCAATGAACAGGTAAAGACAGAAATGCCAATAGCTGAAACTATTTACAAGATATTGTGGAAGGAGCTGCCCGCTGATGAAGGATTAAGTTATATCGAATCTATTCTTGTATAGAATTTATTAGTATTTTAACTACTGATCTACAAACAACTCTGACGCAATTCTATCGGCCATTAATTTTCCTGTACTAGTAAGAGTAATGATGTTGTTATTGTAAATAATCCACTCGTTTTTTATATAAACTTCACTTTCTTTTTTAATCTTCCCTGCCTGCTCTTTTCCAAATATTTTCTCAACCTCATTCAAATTTAATCCTTCTGATCTCCGAAGATGGATCATAATAAATTCATTTAATTGATCTGAAGGACTCAGTATCTCGGGGGTGCCAGGCGATTTTCCTTCACTAATTAGCTGGAGATATGTATTGTTGTTAGCAATATTTGCTATTCTGATATTATTACCATCAAAGCTGTGTGCCGAAGGCCCCAGGCCAAGATAGGGAATGCCTTTCCAATAGGAACTGTTGTGTTTGCTTGCAAATCCAGGAAGAGAGAAGTTGCTGATCTCGTAATGTTCATATCCTTTATCCTGCAACTTTTCTGTGATATAAAGAAAATGCCTGGCTTGCATTTCATCATCAGCGGCATTTGATTTTTTTTGTTGAATCATTTTATTCAACTTGGTTCCCTTTTCAACTGTTAGCGCATAACAAGAAATATGTGGAATAGCTTGCGCAATAAGTATATCAACATTTTCTTTTAGCTGCTGATCGCTCGATAGGGGCGAACCAAAAATTAGGTCGGCCGAAAAATTAGTAAACCCTGCTGCTCTTATTTGCTCAATACATTCCTTCGATTTGATGGCAGTATGGCTCCTATTCATCCAGGCTAATTCTTCCTGATGAAATGATTGAATGCCCAAACTAATGCGATTAATACCTGCTTGGCGCCATAATTTTAAAATACCAGGCTGAATATCATCTGGATTTGCTTCAATAGTAATCTCCGCATCTGCCGCTACTGAAAAATGCGCTTGTAGAGTATTAAGAATCTCTTGCAGTTGACTAGGCTCAAGCATGCCAGGCGTTCCTCCCCCAAAGTAAATTGTATGAACACTTTCTTGGAGCCAATCTTTCCGCATCCTGGCTTCCATTATTATTCCCGCCACTACTTCATCTCTACGCAATAGCGAGGTGGTGAAATGAAAGTTGCAATAGATGCATGCCTTACGGCAAAAAGGTATATGGATGTAAATGCCCGCCAAAGATTGTAGCTTTATGTTATATTTTCAGATTTTATCTGCATGAATCAAGCCCCTTTTTTCGCAAATATTTTTTTTATCCTGCTGATGAACTGCTGCCTTGTTCAATTTTCAAACGGCCAGACAGCTGCGAAAAAAACAAACAATTATCCGTTGGTCATAGAGGTTATTGGCAAAGATAGTTCGTTTAATCTGCAGTCACTTCAGCTTAAATCTGTATTCACTACCCGAGAACTAGCAAAAGAATATGCAATCAAGATTCCTGCACTCATCCTTTCATTAGGTTATCCTGCAGCTTCAGTAGATAGTATTTGGGAAAATGAAGAATCAGTGCATGCTCGATTATTTCTCGGTTCTCAGTATTACTGGATGCGCCTTACTCCTGTAGGCATTGAAAAAAAAGCACTAGATGAAATTGGTTTTATTGATAAATACTATATCAATAAGCCTGTAGATATTAATCGTGTAAGGATACTTCAAACAAGATTACTCCATTATTATGAAAAATCCGGCTTTCCATTTGCTAAGGTTTTTCTCGACAGTGTAAAAGTAGAAAATGAAAAAATGATTGCCCAACTAAGGTCCGATAAGTCAGTCGCTTATTATATTGATAGTATTCGGATAGATGGTGATGTGAGGGTTCAAAATAAATTTCTTCAAAACTATTTAATGATTCCTAATCATAGTTTGTATAATAAAGATAAACTCGATCTGGTAGACCAGCGACTGAAAGAACTGCCTTACCTTACGGTTATTCAACCATCAGATCTTATTATGGTTGGAAGCGGATCAGTGTTGAATCTTCATCTCAATCAAAAAAAAAATAGTCAGGTAAATGTATTGCTGGGTTTGCTTCCTGCTTCAGGAACTGATCAGAAAGTACAATTAACTGGCGATGTACTCCTTGATTTAAAAAATACTTTCGGTAGGGGCGAATCTTTGCTCGTCAAATGGCAACAATTACAAAGAAAATCACCTCGACTAAATCTTGGCTTCAGCCAGCCTTATATTTTTAATTCCCCTCTTGGTTTCGATTTTCTATTTGACCTTTTTAAGAAAGACTCTAGTTTTCTTCAGGTTAATGTACTTGCAGGACTTGATTATTTTGCTTCTCCAGGCCAAACAGGAAAGATATTTATGCAATGGAAATCTAATACGCTCTTGGAAGGAGGCCTTGATTCAAATATGGTGAAAGAGCAAAAAAAACTCCCTCCTAATATTGATGTAAAATCAGTCAATATTGGAGTGCAGTATAAATGGGAAAAAACAAATTATCTTTTTAATCCGCGAAGTGGAAATGAAATTTTGATTAACGCCACAGCAGGTATCAAGAATATTTTAAGAAATGCACAAATTACCGGGCTGGTTGATCCTACTTTTAAGTATTCAACTTTATATGATTCCTTGCGTTTAAAGAGCTATCAGATATGTATTAAAATATCTGCAGCTCATTATTTTCCTTTGGCAAAGATGTCTGTATTAAAAATGGCGCTTCAAGCCGGGTTGTACGAGAGTCCTGATATTTTTCGTAATGAGCTTTTTCAGATTGGTGGGTTCCGATTGCTCAGGGGTTTTGATGAAGAAAGTATTTATGCTACTCGCTATACTGTGGCAACTTTTGAATATCGATATTTGCTCGGACAAAACTCTTATCTCTTTGCTTTTGCGGATGCAGCAATGGTGCAAAATCATTATCAGCAAGTTGATTTGAGTAATCAGTTTCTAGGGTTAGGTATGGGAATTAATTATCAAACAAAGTCTGGGCTAATAACCATTAGCTATGCTGCAGGTTTGCGAAGTGATGTTTCTTTTAATATAAGAGAAGCATCAAAAATTCATTTCGGTTATATCCATTATTTTTAATCCATGTACCGGAGTATGACACTTGAAATTAAATTACATCGTATTCTTCTTTCTGCATTTTTTGCGGTACTTGTATTCTTTTCCTCTGCTCAGAAAAAAGATACAATTGCTCAAGCAATCATAAAAGTTGAAACTATTCAAAAGAAAGCCTTAGTAATAAATATAGCTTCTCACGATAGCCTTTTACTTGTATTAGATTCAATACCGGGTATAAAAAAACTAATTTCAGGCAGCTTGTTAAGCGCGAATAGTTTAATCAGTAAGTTACCTGAGCCTATAGTAGCAAAATATAGAGATCGGGACAGGGTTGATAGGGATATGATATTTTATCTAATTCTTGCCTTGAGCATGTTGCTTGGAATTTTAAAGTTTTCATTTCCAAAATATTTCCAAAATATGTTTAGGGTTTTTTTTAATACTTCCCTGCGTCAAAAACAATTAACCGATCAATTGCTTCAAGCACCCTTACCCTCTTTATTATTAAATATTTTTTTCTTTTTTTCATCATCATTATTTATTTATCTGCTTCTTGGTTACTGGAATATCCTCAAGCCTGAATCCTCATGGAATTTCTATTTTGTCATATTAGGCCTTTTAGTTCTAATTTATTTTGCAAAATTCTGCTTTATAAAATTTGCAGGATGGCTCACTGCATTAACAAGAGAGGCAAACGACTATATATTTATTGTATTTCTTGTAAATAAAATATTGGGGGTATGCCTGCTGCCCTTTTTGCCGATGATGGCTTTTTCAACAAGTGGTTTGGTACGCACAGCAATGCTTATTGCTATTGTGATTGTCTTTTTAATTATAGCCATACGTTTTTTCAGGTCCTATGGTCTGGCAGAAGCGAGCCTTAAGATCCACCGTTTCCATTTTTTACTTTATATAACTGCCCTTGAAGTATTGCCCCTAATTATATTATACAAGGCAGCTTTGAGTTTGTTGGATAAAAATCTGTAATTTTGCAGAATCATTCATTTATTAGGTATGATTCAAAAGGCCGAAAAATCAGCAGTCAAGACTATTAAGCCGGTAAAAAAAATTCTTATTACACAGCCTCGTCCCGAAGGCGTCAAATCTCCTTACTTTGATCTTGCAAAGAAGTATTCATTAATGTTGGATTTTCATCCCTTTATTGTGGTGGAAGGAGTAGCCTCTAGAGATTTTAGAAAGCAAAAAATTGAAATTGCTTCTTTTTCCGCAGTAATATTTACCAGTCGCAATGCCATCGATCATTTTTTCCGTATGTGCGAAGAACTTAAAATTGCTGTTTCTCAGGATACAAAATATTTTTGCATAACTGAGTCCGTAGCGCTCTATCTACAGAAGTTTATATTGTATAGAAAACGAAAAGTGTTTTATGGGGCTGATGGTACTAATAAGAGTTTATTTGATGTTATTAATAAACATAAGGATAATGAACGATTTTTATATCCCTGTTCAGAAACCTTTGATGGTGAAATTACAAGTTGGCTTAAAATACACAACTGCGAGTATGCTACTCCGGTATTATATAAGATCATCAGTAATGATATCCGCGAAGTAATGTCCCGCAATTATGATGTAATTTGTTTTTTTACTCCAGGTGGCGTAAAAAGTCTTATGGAAAACTTTCCATCTTTCAAACAAAATGGTACTCTCTTTGGTGCCTTCGGAGCCAATACTTCTAAGGCTTTGGAAGATGCAGGATTGGTACTAGATATTAAAGCACCTGAGCCTCAAACACCCAGCATGATTAGTGCCCTGGAAAAATTTCTTTCCACTCGTAAAAAGAAATAATCAGTAGCACTCTTTTTTATTCTTCATTAACAGTTTCGCCTTAATTTTAGATAATGAATATACGCTATACAAATAAGCTTATTCATGAATCTAGTCCCTACCTCATTCAACATGCTCATAATCCTGTAGATTGGTATCCTTGGGGTGAAGAGGCATTGCAAAAAGCAAAGCGAGAGAATAAACCCTTGCTTATAAGTATAGGTTACGCAGCTTGTCATTGGTGTCATGTAATGGAAAGAGAAAGCTTTGAGGATGTTGAGATAGCTGCTTTCATGAATGAGCATTTTATTAATATTAAAATTGATAGAGAAGAGCGTCCTGATATCGATCATATTTATATGGATGCAGTTCAGGCTATTTCCGGATCGGGAGGTTGGCCACTGAATGTATTTTGTACTCCCGATACTAAGCCATTTTTTGGAGGTACTTATTTTCCTCCCAAAAGAGCTTATAGTCGCATTTCCTGGATTGAACTGCTGCAAAATATTCAGCGCGCCTGGCAAAATGAACCCGATGCAATAGAAGGGCAGGCTGCAAAGTTACTTGCTCATCTCTCAACTCCAACAATAGAAAGCAGAGAAAATAATCGTGATTTTACAAAGGAAGATTGCCATGCAATTGCTAAAGCGATTATGCAAAAGGCCGATATACAGTTAGGCGGTTTTGGTGCTGCTCCCAAATTTCCACAGACATTAACTATCAGGTATCTTCTTGGTTATGCTCATTTTTTTAAAGATAAAATAGTTTTAAATCACGCCTCTTGGTCTTTGAAGCAATTAATCAGAGGAGGTATTTATGATCACATAGGTGGCGGAATGTCGAGATATAGCACAGATGATAAATGGCTAGTACCTCATTTTGAAAAGATGTTGTATGACAATGCCCTCCTCATTTCTGCTTTGTGCGATGCTTTTCAAATAACTGGTGATAAGGAGTTTAAAGAAGGTATTGATAATACAATTAGTTTTTTGCTTGCCGAATTGAAAAGTACTGAGGGTGGATTTTATTCGGCTATTGATGCAGATAGTGAGGGAGAGGAAGGGAAATTTTATGTGTGGTCTAAAGAAGAGATTGAAGAAATATTAGGTAATGATGCAGATATTTTTTGTAAATGGTACGGGGTGTCTCAACAAGGTAATTGGGAAGGCAGTAATATTTTAAATATACATTCTGAGCCTCAAGCTTTTTGCGAAGTAAATAGTATTTCTATCGATGCATGGGAAAAAATAATTGCAGAAGGCAAATCAAAATTGTTGCACAAAAGAAACCAGCGCCAACGACCTCTAACAGACGACAAGATATTACTGGGCTGGAATGCCCTTTTAATTACCTCTTTCTGCAGGGCCTTTGCTGCTACAGGAAATGAGTCATACAGGCTAGAAGGTTTGGCTTTGTATGATTTTATTGTCAATGCATTTAGTGCTGATAGCATAATGTATCATTCTTATAAGGAAGGACATGCAAAAATTCCTGCTTTTTTGGATGATTATGCTTTTTGGATAGAAGCTTGTATTCATCTTCAAGAAATTTCTGGTAATCAACAATTCATAAAACAAGCTGAATATTTTACTCTTTTTGTTGAACAAAATTTTTCTTTGGAAGGGTCAAGCCTATTTAGTTTTACACCTAGCACCCAAAAAGATATTTTATTCAGAAAAACTGAATTTTTTGATGGGGCTTTACCTTCAGGTAATAGTACAATGGTATACAACCTTAATTATTTAGGGATTGTTTTTTCTAGACATGGTTGGACTGAACGCGCTTCTTTAATGTTGGAATCCCGAGGAGAACTTATTGTCAATTATCCTGTTTCCTTTAGTTTATGGTCTTTATATCTAATGTATAAAGTGTTAGATAAGTATGAAATAGTAATTACAGGAGGTGAAAATGATCGCTTGTTAATAGAAGTATTGAGTTTATTTCTTCCCAATAAAATACTTCAGAGTTCTCAAAAATCGGTTGATATGTCTTTATTTTTTGGAAAAAAGTTTGATTATCAACCACTTATCTATTTATGTAGCAATAATTCTTGTCTCCCGCCCGTAAAAACAACAACTGAACTTTCTTTTCAAATAAATTAAGGATAATCTTAACAATTTTAGTGATAATAAATTAATATTTTAGACGTTTGATAGCAATAAAACATTTTTAGTTTTTCATATTTTTTGCAAGCAACTTAATAATTATTACATTTGCCCTATACCTAATAAAGTAAATTAAAATGAACAATCGGTTATTTTCTTCAATAGCTGTGTTAGTCCTAGTGACTTCACTCAACAGCTGTAAGATGCTTGGTGGTAAAGAGAAAAAAGGAGCTGCTCTTATATCAGATGGTCAACTCCATGGCGTTAGGCCAAGCATGAATTTTTCTACAAGCAAACCTCCGGGCATGGTATTTATCCCGCCAGGTACATTTCATATGGGTCAGAGTGATGCAGATATTAGTTTTTCGTCTAATACAAGAAACAAATCAGTATCTATCAGTGGATTTTGGATGGACGCAACCGAGATTACTAATAATGAGTATCGTCAGTTTACTAATTGGGTGCGTGATTCTATAGCAGCAAAACTTATGGGTTTTGTAAAACAGGGAGCTGATGGAAATGAGTATATTGATTGGAAAAAAGCCGCTACTATTAAGTGGGGTGATAAAGCTACTATTGAAAAGATAGATGCTATTATTGTTACTCCTGATAACAGAATCTTTGGAAAGAAAGAAATAGATACAAGGAAAATGATTTATAAGTCAGAGATTTTTGATTATACAGCAGCAGCTCGTAATCGTGATATTACTTTACCTCGTTCTAGTTTTATTATTAAAAAGGAAACTCCTATTTATCCTGACACATTGTGTTGGGTAAGAGATTTTGCCTATGCGTATAATGAGCCAATGATGAGGAAATATTATTGTTATTCAGCTTTTGGAAATTATCCAGTAGTTGGAATTAACTGGAAGCAAGCAACTGCTTTTTGCGAATGGAGGACTCAATATTTATCTAACTTTTTAGAAGGTAAAAAACAAGGACTTGAATCTAATTTCCGTCTTCCAACTGAAGCCCAGTGGGAGTATGCTGCTAGAGGCGGTCGTTCTCAATCGCAATATCCTTGGGGAGGTCCTTATATCAGGAACAGAAAAGGTTGCTTATTAGCTAATTTTAAGCCTGGTAGAGGTAATTATCCTGAAGATGGTGGTTTATATACAGTTCGTGCTGATGCTTATTGGCCAAACGATTTCAATTTATATAATATGTCAGGTAATGTTGCCGAATGGACTTCTTCTCTTTTTGATGAAGGAAGTTATAACTTTCAACATGATTTAAATCCTGATGTGCGTTATAATGCAAAAGATTCAGATATTCCTCGCTTAAAACGTAAGGTAATTCGTGGCGGTAGTTGGAAAGATGTAGGTTTCTATCTTCAGACTAGCACTAGATGTTATGAGTACCAGGATACATCAAAATCATATATTGGTTTCAGGTCTGTAATTGACTTGCCTGCTTCCTCTTCAAGAAAACGCAGCTGATAGAAAAATTTTATCCAAAACATTTATTGAATAATGAACCCGTTTTAAATAAAAAATTTAGAACGGGGTTCTTTTTGAAAAGTTTAATTATTAATAGTAAAATCAAATCCCAGTAATCTAAAAAAATTGAAATTTTATGGTGCACAGAAAAAGAAACTTCCTAACCGTTATCGATGTATTGGTAAGTGCGGGCGCTGCTGTTATTATTTTTGCCGCCTGGGCAAAACTTACTCACCAGTCTTACGCTGATATTATGTTGACAATTGGTATGTGGACTGAAACTGGAATATTCCTTATTTATGCAGGTATAGAATGGGTAATACCAAAAAAACATACAGATATTGAAGTTGATGGTGAAGAAGTTGAGGGATCAGCTGTTGGTGCAATGGATAGCATGATGAAAGAGGCTGAGATTACACCTGCTAATCTAAAGAAACTAGGAGAAGGATTTCAGAAACTAGGATCTACTGTTACTAATATGACTGAAGTAGGAGATGTAGTAAAAGCAACTGGTGATTTTGGAAGCAAAACAAAAGAAGCTACTGCTGCAATGGGCTCTATGGCCACAGCCTTTACCTCAAGCGCACAAACTATGGGTTCTTTTAATAATGCTGCTGATAGCGTGAAAGGTTTTCATGATCAGGTTCAGGTACTTACTAAAAATCTCGGTTCATTAAATACTGTTTATGAATTGGAATTAAAAGAAAGTAATAACCATCTTAAAGCGCTAAACTCATTCTATGGTAAACTTGCAGAAGCAAGCCAGGCTATGATGACTAGTGTTGATGATGCCAATAATGTGAAAAATCAGATTGGAACTTTGGCTGGTAACCTTAGCAAATTGAATTCAGTATATGGAAATATGCTGAGCGCTATGCAGGGAGGACGCTAAGATTGATACGCCTCTTTAAAATTCAAACTAATTCATAAAACTTATAAATATTAAATAGATATGGCTTTACCTAAAGAGCCGAGGCAGAAGATGATTAACATCATGTATCTTGTCTTGACTGCAATTCTGGCTCTGAATGTGTCTGCAGAGATCATTCAGGCTTTTAGAACAGTGGATACGAGCCTTACTACCTCATCAACCAATATTGGCAAATCCAATGAAGTACTTTATAAATCTTTGGAAGAAAAGTTAAAGGACCCTCAGTCTGCATTTAAGGCTGCAATATGGAAGCCTAAGGCTGATTTGGCTAAGCAGTATTCATCGCAATTGTCCTCTTATATTGACGATCTTAAACAGAAGCTAAAGGAAGGCTCTAATTTGGATAAAGAAACTGGGGATTTTAAACTAGATAATCTTGATGCATCTACACGCATATTCGAAACAGGTGGAGAAGGCGAGGTGTTCAAGAAGAAATTGGATGAGTATAGAAAGAATATGCTTAACATTGATACAGTTATTAGAAAAGAGTTTGAAGCTACTTTTCCTGTAAATACTGATCCAGTGAAAGGCCAGGAAGGAAAGATGAAGGATTTCACTCAGACCTATTTTCATATGACCCCTACTATTGCGGCTATTACTATGCTGAGTAAATTTCAAAATAATATTAAGAATGCGGAAAATCAGGTTGTAACCTATTGCCACAATCAGATTGGTGCTGTTAAACTTATTTATGATAAGTTTCAGCCTATTGCCACTACAAGTTCCAACTACATTATGCCTGGCGAAGAAATGATGGTTACAGCAGGAGTGGGAGCTTTTAATGCTGCTGCTCAACCTCAGATTACTATTGACGGCGCTAATGTTCCACTAAATGAAAATGGTGTTGCAGAAAAGAAATTTAATGCATCAGGTACTGGTAAAAGATCAGTTCATGTGGTTATTAATTATAAGAAGCCAGATGGTACTCCTGATAGGCTTGAAAAAGATATTGAATACACTGTAGGTACTCCTGGCGGAGCAGCTGTCATGTTGGATAAAATGAATGTATTCTATATTGGTGTAGATAACCCTGTTACCATAGGATCACCTACCGGTTGGGATAAGACTCAGGTTACAATGACTAATGGTATTATTACTGGAAGTGGATCCCAAAGAACAGTGCGTGTTACTACTCTTGGACGTGCTAATATTAGCGTGTTAGCAGATAAAAAATCTTATCCTTTTGAATTTAGGGTAAAGCGAATTCCTGATCCCGTATTTAAAGTAGGCCCCGGAGGTACAAGAATGCCTACTGTGACCTTCAAGAATCAACAATTTTGTCGTGCAGAGCTTGAAAATTTTGACTTTGATGTTAAATACAATGTTGTGAGCGCCACCGTATATTTTTCTGGTGCTGGATTTCCTAATGTTGTGCAAGCAAGTATAAATAGTAATAATCTTACTACATTATCTAATTATTTAAGTCGCTGTCAGCCGGGTACTGCAGTAACTTTTGATAATGTTAAGGTACTAGGTCCTGATGGTAATCGTTCGATACAGGGGGTGGGCGTTATCCTTTATTAATTTGAAAAAAATAAATGCTATGAAAAGGAGTATTATTAATTTTTTGGTTCTAGCCTTTTTAATAGGTGGAATTTCTTCTGAAGCTTTTGCTCAGAAATCAAGAAGTCGGGCAAAAAGACCTGCTACACAGAAGTCTACCAATGCTCAAACACAGACTAATATTCAGGCCCCTGCTGCAGATACTGTTGCTTTGGCTACGCCAGCTCCTGTTGTTGCAGCACCTCCTAATGATAGTCTACCGGTAAAGCCAAGAAAAAAATCTCTTCGCCGTGATGAAGCTGTCGATTCAGATCCATTGAAGGAAAATATACCTCTTGCTTATGAGAATTTACGCTATGAAGATGCACTTTACCGTCATAGAATTTGGAGAGAAATTGATACAAGAGAAAAATTAAATAGTGCCTTTAGGTATTCAACAGAAGAAGATAATGGAGACCAGCGTTTCTTTTCAATTGTTATGCAAGCGATACAGGATAGCATGATTACTGTATTTAATAATATTGATGACCGATTTACTACTCCTATGACCAAGGCTGAATGTGCTAAAGCAATAGCGGGTGATACAGTGGAAGTTCCTATTTATAACGAAAATGGTGAACTTACGGGGAATAAAAAAATGCTAAATGAAGTGAATCTAGATTCATTCTATAAATTTAGAATTAAAGAAGAAGTGATTTTTGATCGTGAAAGTTCTAGGTTATTCTGGAGGATTCTTGGGATAGCACCACTAAAAAATGTAGTAACATCAATGGGTGTTAATCTTGGTGAAACTGAATTATTCTGGATATATTATCCTGATTTACGTCCTATACTTGCAAACCATCAGGCTTATAATGGGAAGAATTTTGGTCAACGAATGAGCTGGGAACAACTCTTTGAAAGTCGTATGTTTAATGGAAGAATTGTGAAGACGACCATTGATAATCCTTATGATCTTTTTATAAAGAGTTACAAGGGTATTCAAGAAAATCAAATTTTACAATTGTACCAAGGCGAAGAGTTTAAAGATCAGATTTTTAATTATGAGCAAGATCTTTGGAGCTATTAATAGTATTTAAGAACTTCTTAAAAGGCTATCTCAAAAAACGAGGTAGCCTTTTTTATTTTTTGAATAATACAATTTCAGTCTGCCGTACCCTGTTGGTTTATAAATTGGACTTATAAATTTTTTATTTTTTCCCATATTTCAGGGATTCTTTTTACCCACACAAGTTCACGTTGTTTGGTACGCGCATCTTGTACAGGTGATCCAAAAAATATCTTATTTCCTTCGAGGGTTTTTCCTACGCCACTTTGGGCAAGCACAACCGTATTTTCGCCAATTGAAAGCGTTTTGCTTACTCCTACCTGTCCCCATAGCGTAACACCATTTCCAATATTGGCCGCCCCTGCTATTGCTACCTGTGCAGCAATCAGACAGTTCTTACCAATGATGGTATCATGTCCTACATGAACCATATTATCTATCTTGGTACCCTTGCCAATCACTGTATCGTGACTTACGCCTCTATCTATTGTGCAACCTGCACCAATTTCAACATAGTCTTCTATGATTACCCTTCCACAGTCAGGCATTTTTACATACCAGATATCTCTATTTTTTTTAGTGTTATAATAAAAGGAGTTACTTCCAATTATAGTACCTGATTGTATCACCACATTATCACCAATAATGCAATGATCTAAAATGCTAACATTGGGATATATGATACAGTTTTTTCCAATACTTACATGATTACCAATAAATACACCTGGGAAAATGCTGGTATTTTCTCCTATTACTGCTGAATCACTTTTCATGCTAAAAGCAGCCTCAAAAGGTCTAAAATGTTTTACAATTTTACAGTAGGCATCAAAGGGCTGCTCGGTAATAAGTATGGTTTTCCCTTCAGGAATATCAGTTTCCTTATCGATAATGATGAAGGTTGCATCACTATTCAGGCACTTCTCATAATACTTGGGATGATCAACAAAAACAAGATCGCCAGGCTCAACTTTATGTATCTCATTAATGCCTGTAGCATAGCTATCGCTGTTTCCTTTTACTGTTGCACCAATGAGTTCGGCTATCCATTTTACCGATACGGGGGAAGGGAATTTCATGTATTATCTGTTTTAGCAAAGATAATATCCTTTAGATAAGGAGCTTAAAAGCCCTTTTTTGTGGGAAAATCATTTTTTAGTATTTAATTGATTGCTCAATTTCTTATTTTCTATTGTTCATGTATGTTACTCTAACGTTGTTATTTTTCCAATACTGTTTATTCATCTTCTAAAACATCAGTAAAATCAATAGTTTTATGGTGTTTATTTTTGAGCAGTATCGCGTCATTTTTTTATTTCTTCTCTATAATCCTGTTTTATCGAATAGGGAGGTTTCCACAAATGGTTTTAAAATGTTAATAAAAAAAACTAAAATATTTTTCTTCTTAGAAAAAATTATTTTTAATATTGTACTTGGGATTTATTCCCAGTACTTACTAACCCATCCATATAAGAAAGCTCGGTTGTTACATACCGGGCTTTATTATTTATATCCATTCATCTGCAATAAGCATCGCTTGTATCTTCTATATGAACATTGATAATTCGATTATTTCACGCTACTCATCATTTTTAAGTAAATTGCATGTACTTAAATAATTCATATGATAAGGTCCATGACGGGTTTTGGGAGAGCAGAACAAATTTTCGGGGATAAAACGTTTCTGGTGGAATTGAAAGCCCTTAATGGTAAGCAGCTTGATATGCAAATGAAACTTCCCCCTTTACTTAGGCCTTATGAGTTTGAAATTCGTAATCTTTTACAAGAACATTTAATTAGAGGCTCTGTTGATTGTTATATTAGTATCAAACAGAATGGTACCGGTAAGCCAGTGACTATTAATACCGACTTGATAAGATCTTATTATGGCCAGATATCCGGACTCGCGGCTGAACTTGGCATGGATACAAATGCTGTATTAAGCTCTTTGTTACGTCTTCCTGAAATTGTAACACCTACTAATGAAGTGCTGAATGAGGAGGAATTCAACCAATTCAAAGCCGTATTAGTGATTGCTCTCAATGAGTTGAATAATCATCGGGTTGAAGAAGGAGCCTCTCTGTATAAAGATCTATTAAACAGGATGTCAAAAATAAAAGCTCAGGAGGAAAATATTTTAGCGCTAGAACCAAAAAGAATGGGAAGGATTAAAACAGAGATACAAGAGCTATTGAAAAAACATGTTGGGGAAGAAAATATTGATCATAACCGAATGGAACAGGAGCTCATTTATTACATGGAAAAAATAGATATCCATGAAGAGCAGATAAGACTTAGGCAGCATTGCGAATATTTTGAAGATATTATGAATGGTAAAGATGAGGTAAAGGGTAAGAAATTGTCATTTATCGTTCAGGAAATAGGTAGAGAAATCAATACCACAGGTAGTAAGGCCTATGATGCCGATATCCAGAAGTGTGTGGTGATTATGAAAGATGAAATGGAAAAGGCAAAAGAACAGGTTTTTAACGTGCTTTAATATTCCCCGATAATCAAGATTATCATGAAGTATTTTTTATGGTTACTTCCTATCGTTTTTTTGCTGCTGAGCTCCTGCAGCCGTATCGACTTTTTTGAAAAAGATACAGTTATAACTAATTATGAGTGGAGCCACTCCAATATTGTCAAAGGAAAATTTAATATCATCGACACCGCATCCCTATATAATATTTTTATTGTACTTCGACATACAGATGCTTATAAGTATAATAATATATGGTTGGATTTGGCCCTTCAGCCTCCTGGTGACAGCCTAAGAAAATTTAAGTTTGATCTTTCTCTAGGAAATGATGCTTTGGGATGGGAAGGGACTGGCTTAAACGATATTTGGGAAACTAGGAAACGACTAACCTCAGTACCTATTAAAATGGATAAAATTGGCCCATATAATTACCAAATTGGGCAGATAATGAGAGATGAACCGCTCAAGTATGTGATGAGTGTTGGTATCAGGATAGAAAAAGCCCACTGACCAATGCCTTTTTGAATGTTAAATTCCATTAATTTGCAGCCTGATTATTAATAATGGCTGTCAGGGTCTCAAATAATGCAGTATCTTGACGCACCTTAAATTTATTTTTAGTGAATCGTTTATTAATCTTTGCGCTGATTTCTTGTTTGCTTTCTTTTGAAAGTAAAGCTCAAACAGTAGAATATGTGCCCCAAGGAGAATTCGGCATTTCTTTTGGCGCCGCACATTATTTTGGTGACCTCAATACTCGCGCTGCACTTAATAGGCCTAAACCTGTACTCGGTGCTTTTTTCCGTAAGCAGTTTGGTAATTATGTAGGGCTGCGTGTTTCTGCACATTTTGCACAATTGGGTTATAGCGATGTTTATAGTAAGAATGAATATCAGAAAGCTCGCAACCTTAGTTTTAATACCAATATTTGGGAATTAGCTGTTCAGGGCGACTTTAATTTTCTAAAGTTTGTTCCTAATAACCCTGATTATCTTTTTACTCCTTATGTTACACTTGGGTTAGGCTTATTCAGCTATGACCCTTATGCTGTATTTAACGGCAAAAAAGAGTATCTCCGCCCTTTAGGTACCGAGGGACAGACATTGGGAATTGGCAGGAAGGAATATAGCACTATGGGTATTTGTATTCCCTTTGGTGTAGGAATAAAATATAACCTCACTCCCAAGACTAATGTTTCCTTCGAAATTTGCCAAAGATTTACGAATGCCGACTACCTTGATGATGTAAGTACTAATTATGTAGACAGGTCATTATTTGCAGTAGGTGCCAGCGGGGTTCCTTCTACTGCTTATTATCTTCAGGATAGGTCTTATGAGACCTTAGGTGATAATAGCAGGCTAGGTAGCGTTCCCGGTCGTCAGCGAGGCTGGAGTAAACAAAAGGATCAGTATGTATTTGGTGAAATAAGTATTTCTTTTAATATTAGCAGCTATCGCTGCCCTTCTGTAGTATCTTATTAGTCTTTCCTAGATAGTATCTTGAAATTTCTTACTTTTGGCGGCTTTCCGATCAAGCCTTCGGAAAGGATTTTCTATACTCACCAATGGGTTTAAAAAATAATATAGATATTAAGAAATTACCCAGGCATATTGCCATTGTAATGGATGGTAATGGCCGCTGGGCAAATGAAAAAGGCGAAAATCGTCTATTTGGACACCTTCATGGCGTGCAAAGTGTTAGTGATGTGGTGGAAGGTGCTGCTGAACTAGGGGTAGAATTTCTTACTCTATATGCCTTCAGCACAGAAAACTGGGATCGTCCGCAATATGAAGTGGCCGGATTGATGGAACTGCTGGTAGATACCATTAAAAAGGAAGTTCCTACATTAAATAAGAATAATATAAAACTTCATGTAATAGGCAATATGAGCTTATTGCCTGAAAACGCCCTCAGGGAGCTGAAAGAAGCAATTGGTGAAACACAGGCTAATACAGGCTTAAATTTGATAATGGCCCTCAGCTACAGCGCCCGTTGGGAGATTATTGACGCAGTAAAAAAAATTGCTGCTAAAGTGCAGCTGGGGGAAGTAAAAGCAGAGGAAATAAGTGCAGAACTTTTTCAGTCTTTTCTTACTACTGCAGACTTTCCCGATCCTGAATTAATGATTAGAACAAGTGGAGAATATAGAATCAGTAATTTCCTTTTATACCAAATGGCTTATACCGAGCTTTATTTTACAAATACCCTTTGGCCTGATTTCAGGAAAGAAAATCTATATGATGCCATTATTGATTATCAGCAAAGAGAACGAAGGTTTGGAAAGACCAGTGACCAACTGAAATCTTCCTCATGATCTAACATTTTGAAAATGAGAGAATAAAAGACGATTTCAGGTAGGGAATTATGATGTAATTAACAATTTGTATTAATGATTGGGGCTAATTTGCCTCACTATAAAAAATTTTAATGTCTCGGATTTCATCGACTATTTTACTTCTTATCTTTCTACTTGTATCAAGTGTAAAACTCTTTGCACAGGATTCCACAGCCACTTCAGTAGACCCTAAATTGGTAGAAATATTAAGTGCTAGACCTAAACCATATACCATAGCTGGAATAACTATTAAAGGGACTAAATCCTTTGATCCAAATCTTATTATTTCTATCTCTGGTCTAGCTGTTGGAGATGTTGTTCAACTTCCAGGCACTGATGCCTTTGGAAAGGCGATTACAAAACTTTGGAAACAAAATCTTGTATCCAATGTACAAATCAATTTATTGAAGGTAAGTGGCAATGATCTTTATGTAGAGATTGAATTAGTAGAGAGGCCGAGGCTAATTGATTTTACTTTCACAGGAATTAAGAAGGGCGAACGCGATGAGCTGGAAGGTAAGATGGGTTTAACTAAAGATCGAGTTCTCACCGAGAATATGAAGCTTAGTGCTGTTGAAGTAATCAGAAAGTTCTATAATGAAAAGGGTTATCAAAATGTCACCGTCAATTTAGCAGAAACACCACTAAAAGATGCGATGAATGCTATTTCTTTAAATTTCGATATCCAAAAGGGCTTAAAGGTTAAGGTAAATAGTATTAATTTTTCAGGGAATGATCAATTATCTGATCCCTCTCTAAAAAAACAGCTGAAGGGCACTAAGGAGATGTCTAGGCTCACATTATATCCCGAAAAACTTGTCAGTCCTTATGGCGATACGATAAAAGGAATTTCCTCGCATGATTATCTTAAGGATTACGGATATCTTTCTCCTTCAAAAACACGTTCTTATGTTGATCCTTACTTCAGACTAAAATTTAGTAGTTCGAAGTTTAATGAGAAAAAATATCTTGAAGACAAAGAAAAAATATTGGAATATTATAATGCGCATGGATTTCGTGATGCAATGCTTGTAGCAGACACGCAGTATTATAACAATCAAGGAAATCTTAATATTGATATTAAAATAGCAGAGGGAAGAAAATACTATTTTGGTAATATTACTTGGAAGGGGAATACGAAGTATAATGAAGCCTTCCTTAATATGTTATTGGCAATCAATAAAGGAGATATTTACAATCAGGAAGTACTTGATAAACGCTTGGGAAAACAATTGAGTGCAGAGGGAGGAGATATCGGCAGTCTCTATATGGATGATGGTTATCTTTTCTTTAGGGTTGATCCAGTAGAAACAGCCGTTTACAATGACACTATCGATTTTGAGTTGCGCATGATGGAAGGCCCGCAGGCTACTTATGGAAAAATTACTGTTTCGGGCAATAATAAAACAAAAGATTATGTAGTGTTACGGGAATTAAGAACTGTTCCTGGAGATAAATTTAGTCGCGCTGATATCATTCGTACTCAAAGGGAATTATCTCAGCTAGGTTTCTTTAATCCTGAAAAAATCAGTCCTAATGTAGTGCCTAACTCAGACAATGGCACTGTTGATATCAACTGGCAGGTGGAGGAAAAATCTTCTGACCAGCTAGAGTTGTCGGCAGGTTTTGGAGGTGGTATTGGACTTACTGGAACACTTGGTGTTTCATTCAACAATTTCTCTTTAAAAAATATTCTTGATAAATCAACTTGGGATCCTTTGCCTTCCGGCGATGGCCAGAAATTAAGCCTTCGTTTGCAATCTAACGGTAAGGCATATCGAGCTTATAATTTTTCTTTTACTGAACCTTGGCTAGGAGGAAAGAAAAGAAATTCTTTTTCTGTTAATTATTATAATACAAAATATGCAAGGGCTTATGATAATTATGGAAGCTATTGCAAAACATGCGGCGACACTTCTTATGTAAAAACTATTGGCGTAGGTGTTTCACTTGGCAAACAACTGAAGTGGCCTGATGATTATTTTTCACTCATTTATTCTCTTAACTATACTGAATATAAACTTCGCAATTATTCTAATATTTTTCAAGGTATTAATACAGGAAATTCTAGTAATATAAGTCTGAAGCTTACTTTACTGCGCAGCTCAGCAGGTCCGAATCCTATATTTCCTACAACAGGTTCAGATTTTTCTTTGAGTGGTCAGTTTACGCTTCCCTATTCTTTAATGGGTGTTACTCCTCCTGCGGGTAATAAATACCGTTATCCCGAGTTTCATAAATGGCGCTTTAATAGCGAATGGTATGTTCCCATTGGAACACCTAAAGGTCCTGAACGCAATAAACAATTTGTGTTAAAGGCGGCAGCTAAATTTGGATTTATTGGTCGTTACAATACAAATCTTGAAGTTTCTCCATTTGAAAGATTCCAGCTTGGTGATGCAGGATTAAGCAACACTCAGGCTTTACTTGGTTATGATATCATTGCACATCGTGGTTATCCTGTGTACAGTTCCACCAATCCAAAAATCAATCCTGATGGAGTAACCCCTAGCGAATTTTTTACTATTTTTAATAAGTATACGGTTGAATTGCGCTATCCTTTTAGCACCGGAGCCAACAGCACTATATACGGACTCACATTTTTTGAAGCAGCAAATGGCTGGTATAATTTTAAAGATTATAATCCTTTCAAATTACGCCGTTCAGTAGGTGTAGGCATGAGATTCTTCCTGCCTATGTTTGGACTGCTAGGATTTGATTATGGAATAGGAATCGATCGTATTAATGAGTTTACCGGCATTAAAGGTGCAGCGAAATTTACCTTTATGCTGGGTCGTGAACCTGATTAATATTTTGGAACTTAAATCTATTAATAATGAAAAAAAGTATTTTTTTATTTGCTTGCATCATAATGTCATGCACTCTAAATGCTCAGCGTTATGCAGTCATTGACTCAAAGTTTATACTTACTAAAATAGCAGATTATTCTGATGCCCAAAGAAGACTCAATGAGTTTAGTAGTTTATGGCAGCAGGAAATAGATCAAAAGCAGACAGCTCTCGATAAAATGTACAAGGATTACGACGCTGAAATGATTATGCTTACAGAGGTCTTGAAAAAGAAGCGTGAGGATGAAATCTTCAATAAAGAAAAAGAACTGCGTAATCTTCAGAAAAAACGCTTTGGCTTTGAGGGAGATTTGTTCAAGAAACGTCAAGAGCTTATTAAGCCTATTCAGGATAAAGTATATAATGCTGTACAGAAAATGGCTGTAGAAAAACAATACGATTTCATCCTAGATAAAAGTGAGGGAATTACCGTTATATTTGCGGACCCTAAGCTTGATAAAAGCGAAGAGGTATTGAAATATTTAGGCGTTAAGTAACTACTGTTTTGATAAATAAATTTTGAATATTAAATTTTGAAAAGGATGAAAAAAATAATTTTGGCCCTCGGCCTATTCTTCGGAATGTTAACTGCTTCTGCTCAAGGTAAAACTGAAATTAAAATCGGTTATATCGCTACTGATGAACTTGTAGGATTAATGCCAGAAGCTGAGCAGGCAGATGCCGAGTTGAAAGAATATCAAAGCTCATTAGCTCAACAAGGACAGGATATGATGAAAGACCTTAGCCAAAAAGACAGCATTTTTGTAAAAGATTCTAGTAAGCTTACTCCAAGCATGAGAGAAATTAAAAAAAGAGAACTGATGGATCTTTATCAAAAAGTGCAAGGTTGGAACCAGCAGGCACAGGATCTTTATCAATCGAAAGCTCAGGAAAAAATAGCCCCATTAAGGGCAAAAGCAATGGAGGCTATCAAAGCTGTAGCAAAGGAAAATAACTATTCATATATTTTGGATGCTTCAACAGTATTATATGGCCCTCCCGGTGATGATATCTTAGGATTTGTAAAAACGAAATTGGGTGTAAAGGATCAAAAGCCAGCTGTACCAGGTAAAAGAAATTAAGTCTTAAAAACTCAATAAAGCCTCCTGTTATCAAGGAGGCTTTTATTTTTGTATATGCACAGTCCCATAGGAATATTCGACAGTGGTTACGGAGGACTTACCGTAATGAAGGAGATCACCAAGATGCTTCCTCAATGTGATTACATTTATTTAGGAGATAATGCACGCGCACCTTATGGCGATCGTAGTTTTGAAATCGTGTATGCTTATACTAAACAATGTGTAAAGTGGTTATTTGAACAGGGATGTCCTCTTGTAATTTTAGCATGTAATACCGCCTCTGCAAAAGCACTTCGCAGTATCCAGCAGAGAGATTTGATAACAAACTACCCTGATAAAAAAGTACTTGGAGTTATCAGGCCTACTTCAGAGATAATAGGAAATTTTACAAAAAGCGGGCATATTGGAGTAATGGGCACAGTTGGTACAGTGCAGTCTGCCTCTTATGTTATTGAGATAGAAAAATTTTTTCCATCGGTAAGGGTTACCCAAGAAGCCTGCCCTATGTGGGTACCTTTGGTAGAAAATAATGACTATAAAGCTGAGGGTGCGGATTATTTTGTTGATAGAAATATCAGAAACTTGATGCAAAAAGATCCAGCCATTGATACCATATTACTTGCATGCACACATTATCCCTTATTGATTGATAAAATCAGAGACCATACTCCCCAAGGTGTTACTGTCATTCAGCAGGGAGAAATTATTTCTTCTAGTTTAGTAGATTATTTACATCGACATCAGGAGGTGGCTAATAGATGCAGCAGTGGAGCACAACGGCATTTTTATACTACAGGAGATGCTACTTCATTCAATGAACATGGCAGTTTATTTTATGGTCAAGATATTGATTCACAACATATTATAATTGGATAGCTTTTATAAATCCCTTCCTTCTTTCTTTCTTTACTTGTAAAACCCTACCTTTGCCGTCCTTTCACAAGCGGCAGGATGGTGCCTGCAGCTGAACTGAACAATATTTGTAAAAGGAAAAATTATCAATCATGCCAGGAAAAAAAAGAACCTATCAGCCGCATAAACGTCGGCGTAAAACTGTTCATGGATTCCGAAAGCGTATGCAGGATGCTAATGGCCGTAAGGTATTGGCAAGTCGCAGAGCTAAGGGTCGCCATAAATTGAGTGTTTCAGACGAGCACGGCTCCAAGAAATAGGAAATTCCCTAACGCCCTATCGGGCGCTGGAAAAAATGTAATTTTAGCCTTTGCTTGCAAAGGCTATTTAATTTTCAGAAGTTGTCGGGTACTCTCAAATATACTTTTCCTAAAAATGATAGGCTTACAAGTCGTAAGCTCATTGAAACTGTTTTTTCAAAGGGTAAGAGTTTCTCTAACTTTCCTTTTAAAGTAGTATGGTTATCCGATAACAGCAATACGGTGTTGCAGACTGGAGTAGGAGTAAGTGCTAAGTATTTCAAAAAAGCAGTAGATAGAAATCGTATTAAACGACTGGTGCGTGAATCTTATCGTTTACAAAAGCATTCTCTTGAAAATACATTAAAGAAAAATAAGGCAAGGATGTCAGTATTCATTTTATTTACTGCCAATGAAATTCCGCCTTATGAGTTGGTGTTTGATAAAATAGGAAAAATAATAACAAGACTCGAGGCCCAAATAAATGAAAATAGTTAGACAAATATTTAGTTTTCCTTTTATCCTGGCAATCAAAGGTTACCAGCTTATCATTTCGCCATGGCTGGGGCCTAAATGTAGATTTACTCCCACTTGTTCGCAATATGGAATTGATGCATTAAAAAAATACGGTCCCTTTAAAGGATTATGGCTTACTATAAAGCGACTTAGTAAATGTCATCCCTGGGGCCCCTCTGGCCTAGATCCTCTACCTTAAAAAGTTTCTTTTATTTAGCAGCAGTAAATCGCTCAGCTACTTTATTCCAGTCAACTACATTCCAAAATGCACCAAGGTATTCGGGACGTCTATTCTGATACTTTAAATAATAAGCATGCTCCCAAACATCTACACCCAGGATGGGAGTTCCTTTTACTTCTGCAACATCCATAAGTGGATTATCTTGATTAGGGGTAGAACAAATTTCAAGATTGCCTTTGCTCACTATCAACCATGCCCAACCGCTTCCAAAACGTGTGATACCAGCTTGAATAAATTTCTCCTTGAAGGCATCAAAAGTTCCAAATGCACTATTGATTGCTTCTGCAAGGCTTCCTGCAGGTGCGCCACCACCTTTTGATGAAAGACTTTCCCAAAAGAAAGTATGATTCCAGTGACCACCGCCGTTATTTCTTACTGCAGGGCTGATACTAGCAGCTCGTTTAACAAGATCCTCAATACTTGCATTTTCATTATCGGTTCCTGCAATCGCTTTGTTTAAATTATCAACATAAGCCTGATGGTGCTTACCATGATGGATCTGCATGGTTAAAGTATCGATATGCGGTTCTAGCGCATCATGTGAATAGGGAAGAGCAGCTAATGTAAATGGCATAAAAAAGATTTATATGTGAGTTTAAAATTATTATTACTGCTGCAAAAGTAAGCGATATGGGAATATCTAGTTGCGGCTAGAGTAGGGAAGTTTTAATCAACGTTTATTTTTAAAAAATTCCCTCATTAAGCTAGAGCAGGCTTCTTCCATTAGTCCACCAATAATTTCTGTTTTGGGATGAAAGGGATTATTTTTTCCTGTGCTACGCCTATATCCATTCTTTTCATCAAAAGCGCCAAAAACAATTTTCCCTATTTTACTCCAGTAAAGAGCTCCACTGCACATCAAACAAGGCTCCACAGTTACATAAAGTGTAGCATCAGGTAGGTATTTGCTCCCCAAAAAATTAAAGGCCGTAGTTAAGGCAAGGATTTCAGCGTGGGCTGTACTATCGTTGAGCAGTTCTACCTGATTATAGGCTCGGGCAATAATCCTATTATTTAAAACAACAATAGCTCCCACAGGCACTTCATTGTTGTCAAAGGCTTTCTGCGCCTCCTTTAAGGCCTGTTCCATATACGATTCATCGGTCATTACTTGCTGTTTACTACCTTTAAAGGTAATATGCTAAAACAAATCAAAAGAAAAATATTAAAAATAATCTACCCTTTTCTCATTACAATAAATAAACTTACAGGAACTAGAAGAAATATTTACTCTTCAAACAAGCCGGCGCTTGTTCCTTTTTCTAGACTTACAATGGAAACAAATGAGGGAAAGATTCTTGCTGCGGCTTCGTATATAGGTAAAAAAGTACTGGTAGTAAATACAGCATCCGACTGTGGATATACTCAACAGTATGAGAGTTTGCAGTATTTGTGGGAGCAACATAAAGACAAGTTGGAAATACTTGCTTTTCCTTCACCAGACTATTTAAACCAGGAAAGGGGAAATGATGCTGACATAGTAGGCTTCTGTAAATTATATTCCATCAGTTTTCCGGTTATGAAGAAGAGTGGCGTCAAAAAAAAGATAAATCAAAATTCTGTTTTTGGTTGGCTTACTCATGCTGCTGCAAATGGTTGGAATGAGCGGGAGCCCGAATGGAATTTTACTAAGTACTTAATTAGTGAAAAAGGAGATCTCAGTTATGTGTTTGGACCAGGCATTGAGCCTTTGGAAATAGAAAAATATTTATAATAACTAAACAGGGCATTTTTCATGGTAATTAATTAGCTCGATAGGAGTTCTTTCAAAAGAGTAGTCTTTATAATGTTGGGCTATTTCTTCTAGTACTGCTTCAATTTCTTCTTTGGTATTGAGTGTAACAAGTTTATATCTGAAATCTTTTATACCTGGAAGGCCTTTTAGGTAATTAGCATAATGCCTACGCATTTCAAAAATGCCTACTACGGGACCTTTCCATTCAACAGATTTTGAAAGGTGTTTTTTGCAAACAGCAATTCTTTCATTGAGAGTTGGGGATGGTAATAGTTCACCGGTACTCATATAGTGTTTGATTTCGCGGAAAATCCACGGATAACCAATGGCAGCACGCCCTATCATAATCCCATCAATGCCATATCTATTTTTATACTCGAGCGCTTTCTGTGGACTATCAATATCTCCATTACCAAAAATGGGAATATGAATACGTGGATTATTTTTCACTTTTGCAATCAACGACCAGTCTGCTTCACCTTTATACAATTGGCAGCGAGTTCTTCCATGTATACTCAATGCTTTAATACCAATATCCTGAAGTCTTTCGGCAACTTCTTCTATATTTTTTGTTTTATCATCCCATCCAAGTCTAGTTTTTACAGTTACAGGAAGTGAAGTACTTTTTATTACTGCTTCCGTAAGTTTTATCATGAGATCTATATTCTTCAATACGCCAGCCCCTGCACCTTTATTCACAACTTTTTTAACCGGACATCCGAAATTAATATCAACTAGATCTGGCCCCACAGTTTCACATATGCGCGCACTCATGCCCATAGCCTCTTCATCACCTCCAAATATTTGTATTCCAAATGGTCTCTCTTCTTCTGTGAAGTCAAGTTTTCTTTTGCTCTTCATTGCATCTCTTATCAAACCCTCACTGCTGATAAACTCGCTGTACATAATATCGGCACCATTATCCTTACAAACTGCACGAAAGGGGGGATCACTCACATCTTCCATTGGAGCGAGTAAAAGGGGAAAATCCGGTAATATGATGGAGCCTATTTTGGGCATTTCAATATTTGTATATTGCGGCTGCAAAGTTACTAATTATCGCTTCCTTATGCAATACAAAAGCAATAAAGGTTTCACAGGAATTTCTCAGTTGGGTATTTTCATTGCCTGTATGGGTACAGGATTGATATTAATGAGTTTATGCCAGTTAATTATCAGGCAATTCATGGTTCCTTCCGGAACAGCCTTAGGAGGAATGGAGGCCTTTTTGGAAAAAGCTATTAAGGATCCAGCTTATTCTGGTCTCATCATCCTTATGCAGTTTTTTGGAGCCTTTTTCATCTTTTTTGTACCTGCTATCCTTTTTTCTGGTATTTCCAATGGATGGAATAAATTTTGGTTAGGGTTCAATAAATATCTGAATCCAATTCAGATACTCATTGGTTTTATTATAATTTTCTTTGCAAATATTTTTGCTATTCCTTTTGAAGCATTTACTAAAAGCATAGTTGCTCCTTTTCCTTCTATTTACAACTTGGCCACAAGTTTGGAAAAAAATTATGATCAGAATGTAGCAATATTTGGTTCTTTACATTCTGTTTCAGGATTTATTGTAGGTATTATGATTACTGCTTTTTTACCTGCACTTTTTGAGGAAACAATGTTTAGAGGAGTACTTCAAAACTTTTTAACGCGGTGGTGGAAAAAGCCCTTTATGGCGATTTTAGTCATTTCGATTATTTTTAGTTTTATCCATGGATCTATATTTATGTTTATTCCTAGAGCTATTCTTGGGTTTGCTTTAGGACTTATGTTTTATTATACTAAAAATATATGGGTGAATATTGTTGCTCACTTTCTTAATAATATGATTGCATTTTTTGAATTATTTTTTATGGATAGTAAGGAAAAGGCAGCTCAACAACATCAAAATATTACAAGTATTGACTGGCTGTATGGGCTTGCAGCAGCAGTTGCTTTATTTTTTCTTTTCCGATATTTATATAACCTATCAGGTACTAACCGCAAAAAAATTGAAGAAAGGGAACAGGTTTTGTTAAAGAGAGACTTTGATTTTACTAACTCATTAAATTAATAGCCTTGGTTTTTAATCCTCAAGTATTTAAAACTCGTTCAATTACAGCTGTTGTTTTTGTTGTAGTTATGCTTACTGGTCTATTTTGGAATGCATGGTCATTCCTTCTGCTTTCCACTATTATCATGTTGGGATGTCTTTACGAGTTTTTTAAGATCCTCAAAATTATTTTTAAAGGCAACTATCTATATTATGCTCCCTTTTCTTTGCTCTATATCATCATGCCTATTTTGATGATTATTGATTTAGAAAATATTACAGTTTATACTGCCGGTCCAAAGGGTATTACTTATTCTCCATTATTCCCTTGTGCAATTATTTTCTCCATCTGGATCAATGATACCATGGCTTATATTGTAGGCTCATTGATAGGCCGAACACCTTTTTCAAAAATCTCTCCCAAGAAAACATGGGAGGGAACAATTGGAGGTATTATACTTTGTATTATCGCAATTACCTTACTAGGAAAACTAGCTATTGCAGTTCATTTATCCTCTGGGCATTGGATAGCTATAGCTATTATTGCTGCTGTATTTGGCACATTGGGCGACCTTTTTGAAAGTAAATTGAAACGAATGGCAGGAATAAAAGACAGCGGAAGTTTTATGCCTGGCCATGGAGGTTTCCTCGACCGCTTCGATTCATTATTGGTAGCAATTCCTTTTGTATGGCTCTATATTAAAATCATGTTACCTTAAACTGAAATAAAAAAAATACCTTTATTTTATTATAAATAACAACTGTATGACTATTCATCGCGAAGGATTTAAAACGATTGCACTAAGTATATTAATCGCAGGCATTATTAATATAGTACTTTCTTGGTTGTTGGGTACTACTATGCTTTGGTTATGTTTAGCTGTCCTTTTCGTATCAGTATTTTTAGTGTTATTTATTATTTCATTTTTTAGGATTCCTAATAGAAAACTTACAATTGATGATAAGTTTATAATTGCCCCAGCAGATGGAAAAGTGGTTGTTATTGAAGAAATGCACGATAATGAATATTTTAAAGCAAAGCGATTACAGATTTCAATATTTATGAGTCCAGCCAATGTTCATGTAAACAGAAATCCTATAAGTGGAGAAGTTGTCTATAGTACCTATCATCCAGGAAAATATCTTGTAGCATGGCATCCAAAATCATCAACTGAAAATGAAAGACATTCGGTGGTGCTGCGTAATGGAAGTAAGGAGATTCTTGTAAAACAAATTGCAGGAGCTTTGGCTCGACGAATTATCAACTATCTTAATATAGGAGATAAGGTGAATCAGGGAAAGGAAATGGGTTTTATAAAATTCGGCAGTCGAGTTGATTTATTACTACCGCCGGGTTCTAAGATTAATGTATCAATGAATCAGATTGTAAAAGGTGGGGTTACAATAATAGGTGAATTATAGATGCGGACAGGGGATAGGCATTGAACTTCCTCTTAATCCTTCCAAGAAATTTTTGTGGCATATAGTTAATTCGAAGGCGCTTAAAATCATTGAAAATCAGGTATCTATATCCTATAATGGGCATTTAATACATCAGGAGATACATTAATAATATATAGATACTTTAGCCATCGAGTATGCTGCCTGGTAAAAAGTACAAGATAATTAGTAACTTTACACACAACCTTTAAGATGGGGTTAAAAAAGTAATCACAAAAAATTAAAAACATGAAAAAGCTAATCTTACTTACTTCAGCAGCTATGCTTTGTTTCTCTCTTTCTTTTGCCGATAATGGAAAAGGAAAAAAGAAAAAATGCGCAAAAGGAAAATCTTGTTGCAGCAAGGAAAAAAAATCTTGCGGTACGGAAAAAAAATCTTGCAGCATGGATAAATCAAAAACAGCTGAAATGTAATAAAGAATTAATTAAGTACTTGATCCCCGGCAATTGTCGGGGATTTTTTTATAAGATATCTTCCAGTTCCCTGAGATGATTTATGATATAAGTAGGTTTTACTTCTGTTTTTATTGCTGTGTGATTTACAAAAATGCAGTCCATTCCTACGCCTAATGCTCCTGCAATATCAGCTTCAAGATTATCCCCAATCATAATGCTTTCGCTTATTGATGCTTTTGTTTTTTCCATTGCATAATCAAATATTTCTTTTTGAGGCTTTACACTATTACTGGCTTCTGAAGTAATGACATGGGTAAAGTATTTCTGTAATCCACTATGATGAAGTTTGCTCCATTGTGTTTTTTCGAAACCATTAGTGATTAGATGGAGTGTATATCCTTTATTAGTCAAATAATCAAGAATCTCTATGGTATATGGAAAAACCTCTTTTTTGGTAGGTAAAATTTCAAGAAAACGGCTACTCATTTTTTTAGATAGCGGTTCATCTGCAATTTTAAAATCAAGTAGTGTACGCCACATTCTTTTCCATTTCAATTCCTCTGCTGAGATAAACCCGTTGTGATAACGTTTCCATAATATCTCGTTATGAAAAAGATATTTCTCGTAAAATGGATAAAAAGGAATGTCAAGTTTTTTTTCAAGTTCAAGTTCTTTAAAAAGTTCTATTAAAGAAACTTTAGCGTTAGTATCGAAATCCCATAGCGTATGATCTAAATCAAAAAAAATATGTTTGTATGGGGCCATAACTAAAATTGTATTTACGATATTGGTTGTTACCTTTGAGCGACACAAAGTTAATTTAAATAAGTATAATTCATGATTGCCATTATAACAGGTGCTTCTAGAGGAATTGGTCAAGCAGTAGCAGATAAATTAGCAGGTTTAGGATATGATCTATGTCTTAATGCCAAAAATGCTATTCGACTTCAGCAAACCACTGATGAGTTAATAAAAAAATACCCTGCTATAAATATTCATTGCAAACCAGCAGATATTTCTATTAGGGAAGAGGCAATTGCTTTTGGAAAATGGTGTCTTGGATTTGGCGTACCTGATATGCTCATTAATAATGCAGGCAGTTACAAGCCTGGAAATTTAATAGATGAGCCAGATGATCAAATGGAAAAGATGATGAATTTAAATTTTTATAGTGCCTACCATCTTACAAGAACTGTTATTGATGATATGATAAAAAGGGGGAGTGGCTCTATTTTTAATATGTGCTCTATTGCATCTCTTGCATCCTACCCTGGAGGCGGGAGTTATAGTGTAAGTAAGTATGCCTTACATGGATTCACAAAAAATATTCGTCATGAGTTAAAAAAACATGGAATTAAAGTAACTGGAATTTTTTCAGGAGCAGCTCATACTGATACTTGGGGTGATTTTGATAATAGTACCAATAGAATCATGGAGGCAAATGACATAGCAGAACTCATTGCAGGAACACTGAAATTATCTAATCAGGCGGTAACAGAAGAGATTGTTATTCGGCCTCAATTAGGTGATTTATAATATCTAATTAAGTAGTAGTTGCTTGTAAGGTGAATTTATAACCTACACCTCTTACTGAATGGAAGTAATGAGGATTTTTGCTATCTTCTTCAAAATATTTTCTAAAGTTGAGTATGAAATTATCAATAGTTCTAGTATTTGGATAAACATTGTATCCCCAAACTACCTGAAGAATTTTTTCTCTATTGACTACTTCATTTTTGTTTTCAATCAGTAGTTTCAATAATAGAGCCTCCTTTCTAGTAAGATCTATTTTTTCTCCTTTATAATTAGTGCATGCTTGAGCATTAAAGTTAATTTTATTCCCCCCAAAAGTATAAAGATCAGGCAGCGATGAGTTGTTTGCAGCTGCAGCACTTTGTTTCATTAGTTTTCCTACTCGCAGTAGGAGTTCTTCAAGGTTGAATGGTTTTGTGAGATAATCGTCAGCGCCTTTTTTAAGACCAAGTACTCGATCGGCACTACTATTTTTAGCACTTAAAATAAGGATAGGAATCATTGGCCAGCTGATTCTAATGCTTTCGCAAACAGCAATACCATCTATTTCAGGAAGCATTACATCTAGTATAATCAGATCAAAATGTTCTTTTTCTACAAGCTGAAGCGCAGCAGTACCTGTAAAGGCACTAGTAATCTCATAGTTCTCTAGCTCTAAATTTAACTTTAAAGCTTCATGAAGATTCTCTTCATCTTCTACAAGCAGTATAGATTTTTTTTTATCAGTCATTATTTATCCAATAATCAAAGGAAATGATAGGGTAAAAATCGACCCCTTTGGTTTATTATCTGTTACAGAAATATTACCGGCATGTGCTTTGGTAACCATTTTTACAAGGTATAATCCAATGCCCGTGCCCTTAGCTTGTCGGGTAGCAGCATTTCCGGTTCTATAAAATTTTTCAAATACCATTTTTCTATCAATTTCAGGAATTCCTCCTCCTTCATCACAAACATTTATTTGAGCCTGCCCTTCTGCTACATTTAACTGAATTATAATAGGGCTATCTTTTGGTGAATATTTTAAGGCGTTATCTAATAGATTATTTATGGCCATTTCAAGCAGAAAATAATCTCCAAATATTACAATAGGATTATTTTCAATGACCTTCACACTTCTATTAAGATATCTTTTACCAAATTCAGATGCAGCATTGTTAGCAAGCTTGTTAAGGCTTATTTCTTCTTTTATAAGTCTATATCCGTCAGATTCCATTTGTGAGGAGAGTAGGAGGTTGTTGCAAAGTGAATTTAGTCTACTCATCTCCTCAATAGTATTACTTATCAACTTTTCTTGTTGCCCTTTTTCAAGATTTCTTTTTTGTATTGTTTCAAGATTTAGATTTGATATTGTAATAGGCGTTTTCAACTCATGCGTGATAGCCATCATGAAGTTTTGCTGCTGCGCACTTGTTTTTAATTGTCGACGAATGGCTCTGAAGAAAAGAACGGCTGCAATTGCAATCAGAAGAAAAAAGGTAATGCCTTCTCCTGCATATTGAGTAATCTTTCTTTTTTTTTCATTCGAAATAGTTTGAAGGTTATCTGCTTTATCAATATGCTGAATTTTTAATTCCTGAATGCGAAAGGAAGACATTTGTTGATTCTGACGATTTAATTCAATAAACCACCAAACTAGTGCAGCTAAAATATAAGCAAGCATGCACCAATATAAAATATAGATACGACTGATTCTTTTAGTATTTGTTTTCACGGTAAAATCAGTTGCGCTTATCTAAGCCCCATGAAAGTTTATTGCGGAGCGTTTGTAAAAAATTATTTTCATGGAGACGGATAAGGTTGATGCCAAATGTTTCTTTTCTGACTGCCAGTTGAATTTCTTTTGGTACCATTTCTCTTCTTGAATCAAGTGTAGTTAGGAATCCGTCAGTTCTGCCTTCCACCTCAAAAGATACGATGGTATTATCAGGAACAATGATTGGACGAATATTGAGATTATGAGGTGATATAGGGGTAATGACAAATGAGCTATTTTCAGGAAATACCACCGGCCCGTTACAGCTTAGTGAGTAACCAGTAGAGCCAGTTGGAGTAGCTACTATTAATCCATCTGCCCAATAAGTATTAAGAAATTCTCCATTTAGATAAGTGTGAATCTTTATCATGGGTGATGAATCTTTCTTATGTAATGAAAACTCATTAAGTGCATAAGGTGTATCACCAAAAACAGGGATATTGGCATCTAAATGGATCAGTGATCTTTTATCTAATACATATTTTCTTTCCACTAGGGCCTCAATTGCTGAGCGTAATTCTTCCTTACCAATGTTAGCTAAAAATCCAAGCCTTCCATAATTAACTCCTAAAACGGGAATTCCTGAGTCTTTTACTAGGGTTACTGTATCTAGCATAGTACCATCGCCACCTAAACTAATAATGCAATCAATGGAACTATCCAGAGCATCAGATGAGTTAAAAGTAGAGTACTTATCCTTAATTTCAATAGCGCTGTAAAATTGGTTAAAAAAATCCTGGAAGAACACCGGCTCTACTTCATATATACTCAATTCCTTAAGCAACAGGCTGATATCCTGAATTTGATTCGTTTCAATGCCTCGGCTATATATTGCTATTTTCATTTTGAACTAGGCCTAAAAGCCTCCCTTGGAGTGCAAAAATAACCCCTTTTCTCCTAATTGGTTAATACTGTATTCTAGTCTTAAACTAATATCGTATAACGTTAAGATATCCAGCCCAATGCCTCCGCTATATAGGAACTTATTATTGAATTTAGCCTTGAATTCAGGCTTGTTATAGCAATAACCTGCATCTGCATATGCCTTGGCATAAAATCCAAAAGGAATAAAGGGAAGTGCCTTTATATTAAAAGGAACTGGAATTTTAAAAGCGTATAATTTTTTTCTGATGGTATATTTTCCTAAAACAGCAGCTATACCATCCACAACATAATATTCCATTCCTCTAAGGTAAAAACTTTCATATCCAAGCGCACGCTGGTTGATATAGGGCTGATCAAAAGGAACTTTTAATTTTCCACTGACTTGAAAACTGCTGTAAAAATTATGGGGATGTTGAATCAGTTTAGTATAAGCTGCATCCATTGTCAAGCAGCTATTATTCCCCTTTATGCTCCATCCACGTTTTGAAATACCCATGGACCATAGTTTACCTTCTAAAGGATAATTAATATTATCTACGTGTATAAAAGTGGTAAAAAAAGCAGCTTCAGGATATCCCGTGGAAGCTTCTTGATTAGAAAAATATTTGGGATTAAAATAATTTACAATAGTATCGGCAAGCTTCATATGGGTATAGCCCATAAAAAAGTAGTTACGTTTATAAAAACCTCTCCTCAGCTGGTAGGTGCCATTAATATTTAATATATTTCTTACAAATGAACCATTGTTGTATTGCTGCAGCGTATTATTATAGGTAGTTTTATAAGCTATTTCACGATTTTGCGTATATCCTGCCGAAAAGGAAAAGCCTTCAGTTAGTTTAGAATTGCTGTAAGGTGCATTATAGGCTATTGATATGTTGCGGGAATATCCTGTGAGTAAAAATAATTTTAGCTGGTCTCTTTTTCCACTGAAATTGTAATCAAGAAATTTGAAGCCGTAGATTACTCTTTCAAGATCTGCGTGATAAGTACCGATCCATTCATTAAAGTTTCTGTCCACCCATTGAAATTGAGGTAGCGGAAAAATAAACCATTTTTCCTTGACTATAATTTTTATATCCACATCTCTTTCTTCTCTAAAAATTGGAGTTATTTCTGTTGTAATAAATAACGAAGTATTATAAACAAGCTGTCGAGAATTTTCAATTATATCATAAAGTAAACCTGAAACTACAGAATCCCCCTCTTTAAAAAGTAATTCGCGCAGAATAATGTAAGTCTTGGTGTTTTTATTACCTACTACTTCTACAGAGTGGATATGAAGTTTGCTTGTAGAATCTATCTTGTACTTTGCTGAATCGTATAGTGCTGGGATGGAAATGTTTGTTTGTGCCTTGCTGACCTGAGAGGTAGCCGCTAGTAAGAGAATTAAGATGAATAATCTCCCTGCTTTATAGGGAAAAGACCCTTGAATGTTGTTGTTTTCTATGCGATGCAAATTGTTTATAAATCGAGGTAATTCATCAAATGCTTATAATTGCTTTGGATTTCCTGTTCCAAATCTTGCCTACCAAGGTAGTAAACCACATTATAATCATATCGTTCAAAGGCACTGATTATGGAACCTATTTCATTTTTATTCAAGTGTAAAGTCACGCTTAGTATTCCTGTTTCGGGCGCTATAGTTGTATTCATATGAAGAATAGTGCAATCACTCTCTTCTACTAGTCGGCTGATTTCTGATATAGAGAATTGAGATCGCTCCATCTCGAGTACCACAATACCTCCTGTTTCATGCGCGCCTGAAAAATGCCCCAAGGCTTTAAGTAAAGTATTTGTTTTTATCACACCCTTATATATATTTTGATCATTCACTACAGGAACTACATTGCTGTCATATTGAACAGAAAGTGCTACTGCATTAAGGAAATGAACATCATCTTTGACCGCTTCCTGAATAAGTGAATCTGTCATATTTTCTATGGTGATTCTTGAATCTTCTATATCAAGAAGATCTTCTTCACTTACCAAGCCCATGAATGTTGATTCGGAAACAATGGGTATATGGGTGAGCTTATAATCTCTTATTAACAGCAAAGCTTTGGCTACAGAATCATTAAGCTGAAGTCGCGGAATATTTTCATTAATAAGTGACGAAGTGAGCATGAACTGATTTTTTAAATTAGGTGTTTGGTTTATCACAAGGCTTGAAAATCGACATCACATTCAGAAAATCCTAAACAGAAGCATGAGATTTAAGTTTTACCAGAAAACTTTCAAGAATCTGGTTAAAAGTTTCTGGAACTTCCATCATAGGAGCATGACCACACTTATCAATGAAATGTAATTCACTTTGAGGTATCAACTTTTGAAATTCTTGTGCAACAAAGGGAGGCGTAATAGTGTCATTATTTCCCCATATCAGACATACGGGCTGTTTTATCTGATTCAGTTCATTTCCAAGATTGTTGCGAATAGCACTTTTAGCTAATGAAATAATCTTGATAACTTTAATCCGATTATTAGTGATTTCAAATACCTCATTCACTAGCTCATCGGTTGCATTGGCTGGATCGTAAAAGGTAAGTCGAGTTTTTTGTCTCACATATTCTTTATCTCCCCGCTTTGGATAAGTGTCACCCATACCACTTTCAAATAAGCCTGAACTTCCTGATAGAATCAAAGATTTTACTCTTTCGGGATGTTTTATTACATGTACAATGGCAACATGTCCCCCAAGCGAATTACCCATCAGATGGATATTATCGTATTTGCGATGCTCAATAAATTTATGAATATATTTCTGAAGACCTCCCACAGAGGTATGAAGTAAATCAAGGTCAAGTAGAGGCATCATCGGCACTACAACCTTATAGGTTTTACTAAAGTGCCTAATAAGCTCATTGAAATTACTTAGAGCACCGAAGAGACCATGAAGTAATATAAGCACTTCGCCTTCGCCTTCTTCTATAAACTTGTATTTTCCATCTTTTTGGATCTCGTAATTCATTGTGTAATACAAAGTATTAAATAATCAATTCAATCAGGCTAAAATTAAGGCATATTAAGCAAATCAGAGATAACGGAACCAATTAATTATGGTTTGGTTGGCTAAAATAATTATTTAGCTGTTTGAACATATCGCCAAAAATTGGTATCAGTTTTCCAATACCATTGATGATTTTAGGGCCTATTGGTTCCAAATAGGGCAAAAAAACAGATTTTTCCATACTTGTTTCACTAAATATCTTGAGTTGTAAGGCAAAGAATAAAAAAAGACTGAAAATAAATACGTATAAAAGTCCGTAAAAAATGATGCCCCCAAGTTGATCAAGCCAGCCCACCATTATTAATTGTACTGCTTTTTTTACTAAGTGTCCCACAGTTTTCACGGCCCATGACACTACCAGAAATAAAAGGAAGAAAGAAATAAACGGAATCCATCGATTAAGAGGGGCAAATTCGGCTGCAATAACTGACGAAAATTTAATTGCTATGAGAAGGCCTGCTATGAAAGCGACTATTGAAAAAATAGCCATTACAAGTCCTTTTCTAAACCCTTTTATGAAAGCTAGAATCATGAGGGCTGCCAGTATTATATCAATAATCATATCTTATTAAAAGAGTTGATTAACCTAGTAATTGTTTTACAATTACACTTATTGTTTTTCCGTCGGCTTTACCTGCAAGCTGTTTTGATGCCACACCCATAACTTTTCCCATATCTGCGGCTGAGGATGCACCAGTTTCGGTAATGATAGTTACAACAGCTTGTTTAATTTCTTCTTCAGTCATCTGTTTAGGCAAAAATCTTTCTATCAAGTCCATTTCTTCCTTTTCTTTATCCGACAGGTCTTTTCTTCCCTGTTTTTCAAATATTTCATAAGAGTCCCGACGTTGTTTCATCATCTTTTGAAGAAACTTCTGCTCTGTGGCTTCATCAATCTCTCCTCCGGCCCCAGGTTCTGTTTTAGCTTTAATGATCTCTGCCTTTATTGCTCTCAGGCCTCTTAAAAGAGATTCATTTTTTGCTTTCATGGCATCTTTCATTTCTGCCATGATCTTTTGTTCTAAACTCATAAATGGGAGATTTGGTTTTATAAATATTTTAAGGCTGCTGTCCAGTCAAGTTCTTACGAAAGGTTTCAGAAAATTGTCGAGCAAATTTTTTCATTTCTTCGCTCAGGTCTTCCTGCTTGGTGGCACGTAGAAGCGTGTCGGCCATAGTCATTAGCATTTGGTAATAAAAATCGCCCATTTCATCTACCATCATATCTTTTGTCCATAGGTCAATTCTTAATGCAGCTTTTTCGGCTCCATCCCAGAAGGCTAGACACATTGCTTTTGCTTTCTGTTTTTGTTCCTTAGGACTGTCGCTTGCACTCCACTCAATTTGTTCTGGCAATTTCTGTGCGTCTAAAAAAATATCTACTGAAATTGTTGACTTATTCATACTGCTTTATTAAAATGCAAATGTAATCATTTATGGGAGGAGATATGTTGACTGATTACATCGGCACAATGCTGCCACGAATAAAGAGCAGCCTGTTCTTTTCCTGCAGTAATAGAATCATTTCGGTATGATTCATCTTTATATAATGATATCATTTTTTGTGCAAGACTGTTTTCGTTTGGTTCTGAGTAAAGTGCTGCCTTACCAAAACAGAATTCGGCTTCTTCGCTAGCCATCGTAATTACAGGAATACCTGCTTTCATCATCAATAATCCTGGTTCATCAATCTCTAATGTTGAAAAAGTGATTCCGCCATAGGCCGCTCCAGGTATTTTTGTAAAGTACTTAGTGTTGTTTTTATTGAAACAAAGTACTTCGTCACGGTATTTATAAGATGAAAAATCTGCAATAGCCGGATCTTGATTATAGGAAGTTAAAATAATAAGTAACATTTCTGTTTTCTGCCATTTTTTAAAAATAGAAAAAGCCTTAAGTAGACAAATAAAATTAGAATCATTGGGGGTAGAGGATAGGTACACGAGGTATTCTTTGCCTGAGGTTAACACATTTTTTATTTCATTTTTTTTTAGATGGTCGGGTATATTGTATGTAATATTGAAGCCTGGAAGTAGTTTTATTTCATTCTGTTTTTTTATTTGTACCCCCGAGCTAAATATCCATTGAGCCTTTTTTTTATATTTCTCTTCGCGACTTTTTAGATAAGGGCTCATTGATTTTTTTATAAAAGCATGGTCATGATTAATTATTACTTGTGGAATATTTGTTTTTAAGCAGCATATTTCGCCTGTTGAAATAAATATGTCAGGGCTTAGTTGCTTTAGTAGGCGAGGTAACTTATATTGATACCAAAAATGTAAAGAGATAAAAGTATTTATTTTAGGTCCCTGAACAATTATTCTGCATTCGTCTGGTAAGGAAATGGGTATCTGTTGCTGACTATCATAAATTAGAGTGAATTCCATTTTTGGATTTGCAGCAACCAATAAATCAATAAAATATGAATTGTAGGGGAGGGGGAAAGTGTGAAGGCAAGAGCTTATGTGTATGGCTACCTTCATTTATTTAAGGCCTTTTACCTTCACAGTTTCAATTCTTGTATCACTTACACTGATAATATCAAATTCGTATTGGTCGTAAATGATTCTTTCTTTTTGCTGTGGAATGGAACCGTGAATACTGATGATAAAACCAGAAAGCGTTTCAGTTCGCTTATCTTCAGGAAATTGCAAATCGTATTTCTGACTCAAAAAATCGAGCTCGAGTCGTCCGCTGAAAATATATTCATTTGATGCAATCTGCTTGTCAACAAATTCCTCAGCTTCATCATATTCATCTTTAATTTCTCCGAATAATTCTTCAAGAAGGTCTTCCATTGTTACAATACCTGCCGTACCCCCAAATTCATCTACTACCCAGGCAATACTTTTTCTTTCACGGCTAAACTTATTCATAAGGTCTGTTGCCGACATACTAGCTGGTACGGTTGGAATAGGAAGTAGTACTTCTTTAAGAGCAGATGGATTTTTAAGCAGATCAAGCTGGTGAACATATCCAGTGATGTTATCAATATCATTTTCAAATACTACTATTCTACTTAAACGAGTAGCAATAAATTTTTTCCTAAGGTCTGCAATGGTGATAGTAGACTCTACTGCCTCTATTTCTCTTCGGGGCACCAAGCATTCTCTAAGTTTAACATCACTGATAGTAAGTGCATTTTCAAATATTTCCTTATTTAGTTCTGAAGAAACTTCTGTATCGGTGTGTTTGCTTGATTGAATAAAATGATCTGTATCAATTCTAAAAAATACTTCTTTTTTCGAACTGAGTTTTACATTCAAAATATATTTAAGTATCCATTCAGAAATACTAATGAAAGTATTTGCAGTTGATGTTAGTAATCCATAAAAAAAATCTGCTGTGTAGCTAATTAGATTCGAACGCACTATATTATTGCTTTTCGCCTTAAATATAGCCTGGCCTGAGAATTTTACTAATAAAAGAATGAAGGAGGCCAACAATGTTTCTACCAGTAGTCGGATGAATTTTACATAATCTGCTGCAGATGCAGGCAAACGGCCTTCAATCCATCTCCATATTGGAAAAAGTAGCCCGCCTACTAGTAATCCATAAATAATCATCACTATAGTAGCACCTACCATGGTGCTGCCAATAAATTTTGTAGGATGGTTCAGAAATTTACTCCAGGCTCTTCCGCTGTGTTTTTTCTGCTTTTTTTGTAACTCAATGGATAATTTATTAGCAGAAGCAAATGCAATGTCGATGCCTGAGAAGAAACCGATAAGCAGCATTGAGATGATGATGGCTAGTAGGGATATCCAATCCATAGGTAAAAGTATAAAAAACGACCAAGATCTCTAATTATGAAATAAGAAATTCGCTAACTATTTTTTCTGCAGCTTTAAAAGCATTTTCAAGTTGGTCGTTAATAATCACTTTGTCGAATTGATCCTTAAAACTGAGTTCATAGGCAGCCTTACTTACACGAGCCTCAAGAGAATCGTCATTTTCTGTACCTCTCCCACTAAGACGTTTTTTGAGTTCTTCCACAGATGGGGGCTCAACAAAAAGGCTCAATGTATTTTCAGGATATTGTTTTTGCACATGAATGGCTCCCTTAACGTCAATATCCAGCACAGGTACTTTATGTAAAGCCCAAATCCTTTTCAACTCAGATTTTAATGTGCCATAATATTTCCCTTCATACACCATTTCCCATTCTGCAAAATCCTTGCTCTGAATCTTGTTGCGAAAATCTTCTAGACCAATGAAATGATAATCTCTGCCATCCTGTTCATTACTGCGGGGCTTTCTGGTAGTGGCTGAAACTGAAAAACTCAACACCGGAAACTGTTTCAACAGATGCCTGGTGATTGAAGTTTTTCCTGCACCGGAGGGAGCAGTGATGATGAGTATTTTATGAAATTCAGAAATCATGCGCAAAGAAAAGGAAAGTATATCGATACTAATAAAAACAAGAAAAATAAATCATTATTATTCTATCCTAGATATCTGAGCACCCAGTTTTTCTAATCTTTCGTCAATAAACTGGTATCCTCGGTCTATCTGTTCAATATTTTGAATACGACTTTTCCCCTCAGCACTTAGTGCTGCTATTAGCAGAGCTACACCGGCACGAATATCAGGCGACGTCATGTTGATACCCCTCAACTGTTTTTTTCTTTCTAACCCTATCACAACAGCACGATGAGGATCGCATAAAATAATTTGTGCACCCATTTCTATCAACTTGTCAACAAAGAAAAGACGGCTTTCAAACATCTTCTGGTGAATAAGCAAGCTGCCCTTAGCCTGAATGGCAGTAACCAACAGAATGCTCAGTAAATCGGGTGTGAAGCCAGGCCAGGGGTTATCGTAAATACTAAGTACACTGCCATCAAGAAAGGTCTGTATTTCATATTCAGTTTGTGAGGGGATATAAATATCATCTCCTTTGAATTGCATATCTATGCCTAACTGTTTAAATTTTTCGGGAATGAGGCCTAAATAGTCTAATCCGGCATTTTTAATAGTAATCTCTCCTGCAGTAAGGGCTGCAAGTCCAATAAAACTACCTACCTCAATCATATCGGGTAATAATCTATGGGTGGTCCCTGAAAGTTTGTCTACTCCTTCAATAATTAGCATATTGCTTCCTATACCTGAAATGCGAGCTCCCATCCGGTTTAGCATATTGCAGAGCTGCTGTAAGTAGGGTTCACAGGCTGCATTGTAAAGGGTAGTAGTGCCTTTTGCTAATACAGCAGCCATAATAATATTAGCAGTTCCTGTAACGCTGGGTTCATCTAAAAGGATATAGCAACCTTTAAGTTCTTTGGCCTCTAATGTAAAAAACCCATTACCTGTATTAAAGTTGTAAGTAGCGCCAAGTTTTTCCATTCCATTGATATGAGTATCTAATGGTCTTCTTCCAATCTTATCACCTCCTGGTTTGGGTATGAATGCTTTTTTGAATCTTGAGAGCATAGGCCCAGCAAGCATAATGGATCCCCTCAGTTTGCCACACTTTAAATGAAATGCTTCGCTCTGCAGATCATCCATTTTTACTGCATCTGCCTTAAATGAATAAGTGTGTGCATCAACTTTTGTTACTGTAACATTAATTTCTTGTAAAAGGTCTATAAGCAGATTTACATCCGTTATGTTAGGAATATTGCTGATAGTAATTTCCTGGTCAGTGAGCAATACAGCAGAAATGACTTGTAATGCTTCATTTTTTGCACCTTGAGGTTCTATTTCGCCGCGTAGTTTTTTACCACCTGTAACTTCAAAAATACTCATACCCGTTTATTAAGTGTCGTAAATATAAAAAACCCCGGCTCAATAATACAAACCGGGGATTTACTAATATACTTTTTTAATACCTTTTTTTGAAATTTCTATTTCCGGGTCTTCCTCCGCCACCACCTCTATTATCTCCACCACCACCTCTATTATCTCTACCGCCACCACCTCTATTATCTCTACCGTATTGTTTTCTGAACTGCTGTCTTCCTCCAGAATATTCTTGATCACTTCTGTTGTCAGTACGGTGTTTTACAAAAGGCCTGTTGGTAAATTCAAGCTGCCCCTCAGTAATATTGTTTAGCTCGCTTTGGATAGCATCATCATGCATCAGTTCTTTGTGCCAGTTGCTATAAGTAAGCTTCATGTAATAAGCAATGCTATTTGCAAAACCTTGACGTTTCTCCTGGTTTTCTTCCTTCAGTGCTTTATCGATAATATTCTCAATATTTTTACCAAGATGGTTGAATTTTGGATATTTTTTAGGGTACTTAAGTCTTTCAGGTCTTACTTTCAGTGTTTCACGGGTAGGAATAGGATAAGGACTTTCCACATCAAGTTCAAAATTACTAATCAGAAAAAGATGGTCCCATAACTTATGACGAAAATCCTCCACGTTTTTCAGATGAGGATTTAGGAACCCCATCAACTCTATCATTGCATAGGCATTTTGCTGCCTTTGTTCTTTATCTTTAATAGTCACTAAGTATTCAACCATCTTCTGAATATGACGGCCGTATTCCTTCATAGTTAAATGATTTCGGCTCGAATTATACTCCATACTTTCAGGATTAGAAACTTTCAATAGTAAAAATTTAAATAAGTTAATTGCAAAGACTGCATTTTATTTCCAATGTCGGCTGGTGAAAACAACAGCAATAATAATACCTAAGGTGTCAGCAAACCAATCGGCGAGTTCAAAGTTACGACTTGTAACAAAGGACTTTTGAATGAATTCCGTGGCAAGTCCCCATAAACAAACAGCTGCTCCAATAAGTATAAAAGTAGTCATTTTTTTTCTACCCGAAAAACCGGCTCTTCCAAAAGGCCTAATAAATAAGAAGGCCATTAGTCCAAACATAAAAACATGAACCCATTTATCTACATATAGCTTTTGAAACCAGTCATTTACAGGAGGTATATCATCTGAGGGCAGACATAATAAAACCAATACAATAAAGAACCAAATAACAGCCGGAATGAACTTTATTGGTGTGGGTAGATGAGGAGCAGATTCCATGTGAGGAGTTTAGCCAACAGTAGCGCCGTATTTCTCAGCATCCATTAGCTTATCAATATCAGCTGGGGTATTAACTGTCATTTTAATCATCCAGCCTTTACCATAAGGATCACTATTCACAAGTTCGGGCTCCGTATCGAGTAAGGGGTTTATTTCAGTTACAGTGCCGGCTACTGGGAGAAACAGATCGCTTACTGTTTTAACTGCTTCTACAGTTCCAAATACTACTTCGGCACCCAAGGCTTTGCCTTTGGATGGAATATCGATAAAAACAATATCCCCTAATTCCCTCTGGGCAAAATCAGTAATGCCTATTGTTGCAGTATTGCCTTCCAAAAGCACCCATTCATGATCTTTTGTATATCGAAGATTAGCTGGAAAATTCATTGTTTTAAATTGATTGTTTTAAGGTCGCAAATTAATTGAAAATCGTGAAGGAGTTTTATTTCATTATTTCCATGTACATTTTAATATCTTTCAAAGGACGATCGCTGGAGTTCCTTGGCTCAGCAACAATTTTATCTATTACATCCCATCCACTCTCTACCTCGCCAAATACAGTGTAATTCTGATCTAGAAAAGGAGTGCCACCTTCTGTAGTATATACTTTTTTTTCTGTATCAGTGAATGTTCTACCTGATTGCCTTTCCATCATGTTCAATTCATCTATACTGTATGTTTTTCCTTGTACAATATAAAACTGACAAGCGCTGCTTGCTTTTTGAGGATTGCCATCACGAGCTGCAGCAAGAGCGCCACGCTTATGAAATAATGTTGGTCTAAATTCTGCAGGAATTCGCTCCATATCACCTCCTCCTGAACCCAACATGGCAGAGGCATCTGCATTTTTACTCATAGGGTCTCCTCCCTGAATCATAAACTGAGGAATAATCCGATGAAAGATAAGACTGTCGTAGAAACCCTTTTTTACAAGCGCAATAAAATTATCGCGGTGTAGGGGAGTTTCGTCATATAGACGAACAATCATGGTGCCCATATCAGTACGAATTTTTACTCTTGTTCCAGGTTCTTGCTTATTAGTTTCCACTTTTTTTGTTTGGGTTTTTGGTTTTATACTTTTATTTGCTTGGGCAAAGGTAGTTACTGAAAGCATCATTCCAGAAAACACTATCGAAAGGAATGGCAAAAAGATTTTTTTATTCATAATTGAAAAATAATTTTTCTGGGTATAAAAATATGAATTCTCTCCCATTCTTCTACAAAGCGAAGTTTAACTTTCAAAAAAAGAGAGATTTTGGAAGTACAATAATATATGATCTTTAAGAAAGTCTTCCTGCTCTTTGAGGTTATTTTCGGGCAGGGGTTTTATCTGAGAAAAATGTGGCCAGGCCTCCTCATCTTTGCCATCTAGCCTGTAATAGCCGCTTGGTGCCAGCACTGTACAAACTGCAATATGCATGAGATCCTGTTTTTGTTCTTTGGTGAATTCCTGAGGGCCCATACCCAATTCTTGCACCCCAATGATCAGCAGTATGCCATCCATATCGGGTTTAATCCCAAATCTTTCCTTAAGCCGAATACGAAGTTTCAGCCATCTTACTTGAAGATCCTCTTCTGCATGTAGCATACCACAAAAATAGCTGATACAAAGCATAGGGTTATATTTGTATTCAAAATGATCTATAAATACTAGGCAACATGCTGCAAATTCAATTATTACGTCAAAATCCCGAATTGGTAAAAGAAGGGTTGGCTAAAAGGAATTTTCCAAGGCCAGAGTTGGTAGATGAGCTATTGAGGGCAGATGAAGATATCCGTAAACTTAGGAATTCAAGCGAAAATTTACAGGCTTCTATTAATGCACTGTCAAAAGAAATTGGACAGCTGATGGTGGCTGGAGATAAAGCTGCTGCTGAACAAAAGAAGCAGGCGGTATCCGAGTTGAAAGAATCCCTTAATTCGGAAAAAGCTAAGTTAGTCTCTCTAGAAGAATCATTTGATCAAGAGCTTGTATTGCTTCCCAATCTTCCTCACAGTAGTGTGCCTGCAGGAAAATCTGCAGCCGACAACCAGATTGTACGTGAAGGTGGAACAAAGCCTATATTAGCTGTAGAAGCAGTTCCGCATTGGGATTTAATCAAAAAATATCGTTTAATTGATTTTGAAACGGGCGCTAAAATTACCGGAAGCGGCTTTCCTTTGTTTGAAGGCAAAGGAGCTAAATTACAACGTACTCTTATCAACTATTTTCTCGATTATAATATTGCAGCTGGTTATCGTGAATATATGCCGCCTTTGATGGTGAATGCCGAAACAGCCTATGGAACTGGCCAGCTTCCAGATAAGGAAGCTCAGATGTATCATATTACTGAAGATGGATTTTATCTCATTCCAACTGCCGAGGTACCTGTTACCAATATTTATCGCAATGAAATTTTAAAAGAAAGTGATCTTCCGCTTAAGCTTACTGCCTATACTCCCTGTTTTAGAAGGGAAGCTGGGAGTTTTGGAAGTGAGGTGCGTGGATTGAATAGAGTTCATCAGTTCGACAAGGTTGAAGTTATTCAGCTAGTACATCCTGATAAGAGCTATCAGGTACTTGAAGAAATGGTGCATCATGTGGAGCGATTGTTACAATTTCTAGAATTACCTTATCGCATACTTCGTTTATGCGGTGGCGATATGGGTTTTACTTCTGCCCTTACCTACGATTTTGAAGTATATAGTGCAGCCCAGCAAAAGTGGCTAGAAGTAAGTTCTGTAAGTAATTTTGAGAATTTTCAGACCAACAGAATGAAGATTCGTTTCAAGGATAATGATGGAAAAATACAGTTGCTGCATTCTTTGAATGGCTCTTCTCTCGCCTTGCCAAGAATTGTTGCTGCATTATTGGAGAATAACCAAGAAGCAAATGGTATTAGATTACCTGAAGCATTGCATGGAGTTTTTGGAGCGTCTCATATAACTTTGTAATCATCATAAAAAATATATAGTATGAAATATCTCGCTTGCTTTTTAATTATTGTATTGATCGTAATGAGTTGTACAAAAAAAGTAATTCCATCTGCATCAGTACCTGTTGGTGAGGCAAAAAGTAGCCCTGTTGTTACAGCAGTTCCATCAACTCCATCAATGTTAGAATCTACTGCTGCAGGCATGACAATCTACCAGTCAAAATGCGGCCGTTGCCACGATTTACCTGTACCTTCTTCCTATTCACTAAAAAAATGGGATCATATCATGGATGAAATGGCACCCAAGGCAAAATTGAATGACGAACAAAAGGCAAATGTGCTGATGTATGTTCAGGCAAATGCAAAGAAGTAATAAATAATAAAATTTTTCAGACTAGTTATAGCCTGTTTAAAATAATTTTAATAATTATTCGATCTAAGAAATACCATGCATTCTTTTTTGCAGATTTCTTGAAATAATAAATAAAATAAAGGCTGCAACTCCACTCATAACAATAAATACAAGGAAGAAGTCGTAAAGATTCTCAATCCTGAAACCAAGGATAGATTTTACTGTTGTTACAGCTGAAGCGCCCGATTCACCTGCACCTGCAGGAATTAAGCTACTCAATGTACCTGCCACTTTATTTGCAAGAGCATTCGCAAGAAACCAAGTCCCCATTAGCAGTGAAGAAAATCGAACAGGCGATAGTTTTGAAACCATAGACAAGCCAATAGGTGAAAGACAAAGCTCACCAAGGGTGTGAATAAAGTATAAACCAATCAACCACATCATACTAATCTTAACACTGGCATCAACTCCTTTTACTCCAACGGCAATTACAACGTAACCCAATGCAACCATTAATAAGCCAATAGCCATTTTTGTAGGTGATGAAGGTTGTTTATCGCCCATTTTTGTCCAGATAGTAGACATAATAGGAGCAAAAACAACTATTACAAGAGGATTAACTGACTGGAACCAACTTGCAGGAATGCTGTCTTTTGAATAGTCTGTAAGGTAGCCAGTAAAAATCAGAATCAGGTAAATGACTGTTGCAATAGCAGTAAGAATTAAATGTGTACTTTTTCTCCATTCAAAAAACCATTCAAGAAATTTCATTAGATAAAAAGTAACAAGAATAATAAATCCAAGAATGATGTATTTGTTGATGGCGAAAGCTGCACTACGATCAACGCTGTCTTCTGCAAAAATTGTAAGGGAGGCGCCAGCCTGTTCAAATGCTGACCAGAAAAATATCACGAAAAAGGCAAGAATGAAAATTACTATGATACGACTTCTTTCAACAGAAGTAATCGATTTGTCAGATAAAATTATAATGGGTGACAAAATAAAAGCACCTAAAATAAGGTAGAAAATAATATCAAATTCTGTATGAAAGATCTGCTTAAAGTTCATCAAGAAAAAGATTAAACCAATTGCTCCAAGGATTAACCCTAGCACTTTTAAGTCCGATTTTTTGACAGGTGTTCCGAGAGGTGCTCCATCGGCAGTATTGATATGTTTTTTCTTTAATAATTCAAATGAAATAATGCTAATGATCATACCTATACAAGCCGCAAGGAAACCCCATTTGAAATCGCCAGGATTCCCAGTATCACCTAATCCACCACAAACAAGTGGTGAAAAGAAGGCCCCAAGGTTTATGCCCATATAAAAAATGGTAAATGCTCCATCAACCCTTTTATCGCCTTTGGGATAGAGTTGTCCCACCATAGTAGAAATATTGGGTTTAAAAAAACCATTTCCTACGATCAGAAAAGTTAAACCAGCCCACATCATGGTGATGGATAATGATTTATCGGCAAAAAACATTGCACTAATAAACATTAAAAATTGTCCCATGGCCATAGTAATACCACCAAGGAAAATACTTTTTCTGTTACCCCAATATCTGTCTGCGAGGTATCCACCCAATAAGGGGGTTAGATAAACTAATCCGGTATAACTTCCGTAAATGATGGAGGCATCTCCTGCTGTCATCAAAAGGGCCTTGGTTAAAAATAAAATGAAAATCGCCCTCATTCCATAGTAACTGAAACGTTCCCACATTTCAGTAAAAAAGAGAAGATAAAGTCCGCGCGGATGTCCGCTTTCCTGAGTTTGGCTCATAACAGTTAATTTTTAGTTTTAGTTGGTAAGGAAAGATATATAAAAAAACTATGCTTTTCAGTAATATCATAATTTTTGGATTTCCTTTACAATCAGTCTTATATAGATTAATTTCTATACAATTAGGGTTTAATAATCAGTGATTGAAATTGTTAATAAATCAGCCAAGCTTGATATTAATTTTGTAGGGCTCCAAATTCAGGCTATTTTTCATTTACATCGTTGTTAATTCAGTTTTAAGTTAATTTTTAACCATTGAATACCGCATACTAAATAAATTAGTAATTGCAAAAAACTATTATATTTTTTCAGAGACTTCAAAAATTTCTTTTTCGTTGGTATATCCAATAATTTCCGTCAATTTTGCTTGATAGCATTGAAATTGCTATGTTACTTACCGCTATGGGCATTTTTAATTTTTTTACTCAAGAGATAGCTATTGATTTGGGAACTGCCAATACTCTGATTATTCATAATGATCAGGTAGTGGTGAATGAGCCTTCCATTGTAGCATTAGATCGTAATAACCCCAAGAATCTTTTGGCTGTTGGAAAAAAGGCCCTCATGATGCATGAAAAAACGCATGAGAGCATTCGTACGGTTCGTCCCTTACGTGATGGGGTAATCGCTGATTTTAATGCCGCTGAATTAATGATCAGGGAGATGATTAAAATGATCTACCCCAAAAAACCACTTTTTGCTCCAAGTTGGAGAATGATGATTTGCATTCCGAGTAGCATCACTGAGGTAGAAAAAAGAGCGGTGCGCGATAGTGCTGAACAAGCGGGAGCCAAAGAAGTATATCTTATTCATGAACCGATGGCTGCTGCCCTTGGTATAGGTATTGATGTAGAAGAACCCGTTGGGAATATGATTATTGATATTGGTGGAGGTACTACTGGAATTACTGTGATTGCGCTTGCAGGTATTGTATGTGACCAGAGCATTCGTATTGCTGGTGATGAATTTACTGCAGATATCATGGAGGCTTTAAGAAGATACCATAGTTTACTCATTGGCGAACGTACTGCTGAGCAAATAAAAATACAGGTAGGCGCCGCGATTAAGGATTTAGATAATCCGCCAGATGATCTTCCTGTTAATGGCCGTGATCTTGTAACGGGTATCCCCAAACAGGTAATGGTAAGTTATCAAGAAGTAGCCGAAGCGTTGGATAAAAGTATTTTTAAAATCGAGGAAGCAATATTGAAGGCATTAGAAACTACTCCACCAGAATTGGCAGCAGATATCTATCGTCGTGGTTTGTACATTACCGGAGGGGGAGCATTATTGCGCGGTCTTGAAAAAAGACTTACCGCAAAAATCAAACTTCCTGTACATATTGCTGATGATCCATTAAAAAGTGTAGTGCGTGGAACTGGAATAGCATTGAAGAGCTACGATAGGTTTCCTTTCGTTATGAGATAATTTATCTTCGTATATTCTTTCCCGTTATCATTTCAACAGTAATTAGTGAATGCGAAACATTTTCCTGTTTATCCGGCGCTATTTCAATTTCCTGTTTTTTCTTTTACTTCAGGCCTTCTCTCTTTATTTTATTAGTCATTACAGTAGCTATCACCAGGCTGCGTTTGGAAATGTAACTAATGAATTCACGGGAAAGATTAATGCTCAATACAGTCAAATTAATAATTATTTTCATCTGCAGCAAACAAATGACCAACTTGCGCTTGCTAATGAGATATCCCTTAATAACAAGGCTTCTAATTTTCAGTATCAAGGGAATGATAACAAGTTATTTAGCGACAGCTTAGTTGTAGATTCAGTTAAAAAGATAAGGGTTTATAACTTCATGCGAGCTTTGGTAGTATCTAATTCAGTGGCGTCTCAAAATAATTTCATTGTATTATCTAAGGGTAGTAATAATAAATTTCATGCTGGGATGGGTATTGTAGATCCGCTAAATGGGGTAGTAGGCATAATAACCGAAGTAAGTGAAAATTATGCCGTAGTAATGAGTTTATTACATCGTGATAGTCATATCAGTGGTAAATTATTAAAGAGCGGAGAAACGGGCACACTCTCCTGGGATGGTAAAGAGCCCAATGTGGTCACACTAAGTAATATTTCAAAAAGCGCGAAGATTGCAATAGGAGATACCGTAATTACGAGTGGGTTCAGTACTGCTTTTCCTAAAGGAATATTTTTGGGAAGAGTGGAGGCTGTTTATTCTGAAACGAGCTCAAATAATTATAAGGTAAAACTACATACTGCTGCTAATTTTTACAATCTTGAATATGTTTATGGAATAAATAATGTACAGCAGGATGAGGTTGAAAAAATATTAGAAAAAGTTCAGAAACAAATGTGATTAGTAAGTATGAGTATATTGGTTAAAAATATTTTCCGTTTTTGTTTGTTTATCCTTTTTCAGGCTTTCGTACTTGATAAGATTCTGCTGCACCAGATGGTAACGCCCTATATCTATTTTATTTTTATTCTATGGCTGCCTTTTAATATGAATAGATCGGCACAGATGATACTGGCTTTTCTTACAGGTTTTGCCATTGATAGTTTCAGGCACCATCCCGGGTTCCATGCTGCAGCCTGCGTATTGATAGCTTATTTACGTCCTTTTGTTATTAATATCCTTATGCCTCGAGAAGGAACTGAAATGAATTATCGGGAACCCTCTATACGAAGTATGGGAGGTTTTATCCCCTACCTAGTATATGCTGCTGTCCTCAGCTTTTTTCATAATGCCTGGCTTTTTCTTCTCGAAACATGGCAGTTTGGAAATATCTGGTATTTCTTGATAAAGACACTCTTTTCAACGATTCTTTCAGTTATACTTATTATTTCTGCAGAGCTTCTTTTTTCACGTCAACAAAAATTCCGCACTAATACAGTATAATATCCTTAGGGCATAATTAAATATTTATTTATCTAGATTATAAAACTTCTGAAATATTTAAAAGACTTAAGCATTTTCGTTTTCCTGCAATTAGTTTAATTGATTAATTTTACATCTTAATTATAGGGATATACCCTATTTTACTCCCAAATGTCTGTTTTCAACCAATCAAGAAGAAATGTGGTGCGGCTAATGTTTGCTGCTACATTTTTGATCGTCATCATCCAGCTTTTTTTTCTCCAAGTTATTGAAACAAAATATAAAATTCTTGCAGAAGATCAGGGGATTTTTCGCAGGGTTATCTATCCTGATCGTGGTATCATTTTTGACCGTAAACAAAAAGGCATTCTCCAAAACACCATTATTTACGACCTGATGGTTATACCTGGTAAAATAAAAGGCAGCGATACGGCAGCTCTTTGTCGAATACTTGAAATTGACACGGCAGAGTTTAGAAAAAGGATCATTAATGCAATAATTAAAAAGAAAAGTTATCGTCCATCTGTTTTTGAAGCTTTACTCAGTGAGGAAAAAATGGCCAAGCTGAGTGAGATCATGTACAGACTTGCGCCTGGCTATTATTTACAGGAAAGACCAATAAGGCAATATCCATATGATGCAGGAGGAAATATTCTTGGTTATCTGGCTGAGGTGGATACTTCATTTTTAAGGAAACATCCTAATGAAGGTTATATTTCGGGAGATTATGCAGGTAAAACAGGACTGGAACTTTCTTATGAAAAGGTGCTGATGGGCCAGAGAGGTATTGAGTATCATAAAAGAGATAATAAAAATAGACTTATAGGTCGATTAGAAAATGGGCTATATGATACAGCAGCAATAGCTGGAAAAAATCTCTATACTTCATTGGATATTGAACTGCAAGAGTTAGGAGAGAAATTAATGGAAAATAAAGTAGGTTCTATTGTGGCCATTGATCCCAAAACGGGCGGAATACTTGCTATGATCAGTAGCCCTAGCTATAATCCTCGACTACTCACTGGAGCTGAACGAAAAAAGCATTATGCCGAGTTATTACTTGACCCCAGAATTCCATTTTTGAACAGGGCTGTAGGTGCTTATTATTCGCCAGGCTCCACTTTTAAAACATTACAAGGGCTAATCGGTTTGCAGGAAGGAGTTATTGATGCCAATACTAGTTTTTTCTGCAGTGGAGGATATTACAACTGTGGAAAACCAATGAGGTGTTTAGATCCTGGCCTGTTCAATCTTAAAAATGCAATTACCTATTCTTGTAATACTTACTTTGCCAATGTGATGCAGCGCGCTATTAATAATCCTAAATATCCAAATATTGATAGTAGCCTCAACCATTGGGCAGGCTACATGTATTCTTTTGGTCTTGGCCACAAATTAGGTGTTGATCTTCCATCGGAAAAAAATGGCTTAATCCCAACCGCCTCCACTTACAACAAGATCTATGGAAAAGATCATTGGAATTTTTGCACTTTCCGTTCAGTAAGTATTGGTCAGGGCGAAGTACTAGTTACGCCCCTGCAGGTGGCCAATGAAATGGCATATCTTGCTAATAAGGGCTGGTATAAAATACCTCATATTGTTGATTCTATTGAAGGTGGCGATACCTATGGGCTTCTTGATCGTTTTAAGGCAAAACATACAGCCATTAATATTCCTGATAGTTTATTTGAAGCCGTTCATGATGGCATGCAGGGAGTAATGGAAATTGGGACAGGAGCTTATGCACAAGTACCTGGTGTGATTGTGTGTGGAAAAACAGGAACTGTTGAAAATTCTTATAAAGGAATAAAGCAACAGGACCATGCCTTATTTGCAGCCTTTGCACCGCGATACAATCCGCGTATTGCTATTGCAGTTATTTGTGAGAATGCAGGTTTTGGAGCTACTTCAGCTGCTCCTATTGCAAGCCTTATGATAGAAAAATATCTTAATGATTCTATTGCAGGTGAAGAAAGAAAAAAAAGGGTAGAAACTATTTCCAAAATGAACCTTATTCCTCTTCGTATGGTAAAGGCAATACGTACTCAGGATTCTTTGATGCATCTTAAGGATGTTAATTATCTTTTGGCAAAGGGGTATATTAAAAGTCTGAAAGATACAATTGATGTGGAAGCAGATGTTGAGAATGAGGATTTTGATAAGATTAAAAAGGAGAAGCCCCGAAAAAATTTTCCTATTCAGGATAGCACTTCCTTGCCAAACGCGCTATTGCCTAGGGATAATAAAAGAGGTAGATCGGATAGCTTATAAAACTCAAAAAATAATTCTAAGTTAGATGCATCATAAAAAACCATTAATAACGCAGGGGATAGATTGGGCCATGGTTTGGATGTATGCCTTACTTGTTGTCTTTGGAATAATTTGTATTTATTCTGTTGAGTATCGAAGTGGAGATGATTTTGTTCAAACCTTTTTTGGCTTTCATACGAATTACAGCAAGCAGTTTTATTATCTTGTCTTTTGTTCAGTAATTGCAATTTTTATTTTACTTACCGATAGTAAATTTTTTACTGCTACTCCTAACTTGTTTTATGTTTTAGGAATTTTAATGATGATTGCAACCTTTTTCCTTGGAAAAACTGTCAATGGATCTAAAAGCTGGATACCTCTAGGATTTATGAATCTTCAGCCTGTGGAAATGGCTAAGATATTCACAGCGCTGGCTCTGGCAAAATATCTCTCACTCACTGATACTGAATTTACAAATGTAAGAACCCAGCTTATAGCAGCAGGAATCTCTTTTCTTCCAGCAGTATTTTCTATTTTACAAAATGAAACCGGACTTGCTTTGGTTTATTTTGCTTTTCTGATACCTATGTATCGCGAAGGGTTACCCCCTGTTTATCTTATTATTGGAGTGTCACTTGCCATATTGCTTGTAATTTCCTTACTTTTTCCCCCTTTTCAACTTTTTATAAGCCTTAGTGCTCTAGCTTTATTATTTATTTATTTTCTCAAGGGAAAAATAAAAAGAAGCAGTCGAATATTATTTATCATAATTGGTATATGGGCTTCAGGGGTTCTATTTTCTTCTGTTGCTGTTCCCTTTCTTTTTAGGCATGTCTTTCAGCAATATCAGGCCGACAGAATTTTTAGTATGGTAGGAAGAGACAATCCTTTTTCAAACGATAAAACTGTTTCTATATTAAGTCCTGAACAAATAAGAAAAGCAAAAGATTCGAAAGAGAATTATAATGTTAAGCAATCTAAGATTGCTATTGGGTCTGGAGGATTTTCTGGAAAGGGATTTTTAAAAGGCACTCAAACCCAGGGTGATTTTGTGCCCGAGCAGCATACTGACTTTATTTTTACTTCAGTAGGGGAAAGCTTCGGATTTATAGGAAGTGCCTCACTTATGATATTATATATGCTATTATTATTGAGAATTATACTGATAGCAGAAAGGCAAAGAAGTACTTTTAGTAGAGTGTATGCCTATTCTGTTGCAGGCATTTTATTTTTTCATATTTCTATTAATATTTGCATGACCATTGGTCTTGCTCCTGTTATAGGAATAACACTTCCACTTTTGAGTTATGGAGGTTCCTCATTGTTAACATTCACCATTCTTATGTTTATTTTACTAAAACTTGATGCTGATAGGCTGATGGTGTTGCGATAAATATTAATAAATGAAAATTATTCCTCTTAGCGAAGGGCGTTTTACCATTGACTCAAGTAAGGAATTTGTTCCTTTTGACACAAATTCAGACGACTTAAAAAACCTTTCCCCTGGCAGTTTGCTAGTGGAGATACAGCCTTTTGTAGTAATTGTTGAAAATGATATTATTGTACTTGATACCGGACTTGGGTATAGTGGTAAAGATGGCACTTTACAGATTCATCATAATCTTATCAAAAACGGAATTGACCCTGCCAATGTAACAAAGGTATTAGTAACCCATTTACATAAAGATCATGCAGGCGCTCTCTTGAAAGAGGGAACTCCAGTATTTCAAAATGCAACTTATTATATAAACCTAAAAGAATGGGAGTATGCAATGGAAAAGGGGCTGCCTTCATATCATATTTCCAACTTCGATAAATTTTCTACTCTTTCAAATGTTGTTTGGATTGAGAATGGAGGTATTATAAGTAAAAATATTTCATGTCTCATTAGTGGTGGTCATTCTCCTTTTCATACAGTGTATTGGATTAATGATATTAATGAAACATTATTTTTTGGAGGAGATGTAACACCCCAGCTTCAACAGATGAAAACAAGATATAAAACAAAGTATGATGCTAATCCTGCATTAAGTATGGAATTAAGGAATAAATGGTGGAAAGAAGGAACTGAAAAGAAATGGAAGTTTTTATTTTATCATGACATTAAGCATCCAGTGGTACTTGCTTAAACAAGAAGGCCGGCCCTAGAAAGAGCTGGCCGTTGCTAACCTATGAAAAACACCTACCGCAAATGTATAAGAAAAAAGGTAAGATGCAAGTATTATTAAGCCTTTTCCACAGGTGTTAGTATTTAAGCCGCAATAAAAAATCCCTTCTGGTATAGAAGGGATAGATATTTTTCAATGATTAAAATATGGTTTTTCGCAATTATCAAGGCCTCTTTCTCATTGGAGGACCTTCATTTTCGATATCTCTTTTTTTGTGTTGCTTCATCTCCTGAAGTCTTTCAACTAGTTTTTTCCTGAATTCCTCATCTTTTCTGAAAAAATCGTCTGTTCTATTAATGCCAAGCACTTTAATAAATTTATCTTGATATTTTTTCTTGATATTAAGGATAGATTGCTGACGATCCAATTCGGGCATCTTTACAAATCTGAGGTTACGCATCTCTTCATCAAATTGACCATGTACAGGCCAGAATTTTTGGGCATCTTCTTCTGTTAGTTTTAACTCCCTTGAAATGTATGCAATATATAAGGCTTCAATTCTTTCATCTCTTTCCATACCACCCTTTTCACCTTTTGGGCCTGGTCTATGATTATTTGGAGGAGGTGGAAAGTCTTGAGCGCTTGTTTTCAAGTTACAAGTAAACAGAAAAAATAGTATAATAAAAATAGGTTTCATATTGTTACTTGGTTGTTTTTGTTTCAATATTTAGCTCTTCTAAAAACGTATCTAATGTATGAGCTTCGGAAAGATAATCAATTTTTGCAGGAAGTTCTTTGCTGTAGGCTACATTTGCTACCAATGCAGCATTAACATCACTGCCTGAAGATTTCAAGTAGTTTTCAATTTCATCTTCACTGATACTCTCAAAAACAGTGTCAAAACTTTCTGTCTTGATGATTCGATTAGCTTCAGCGAGTAAAATAGCCTTTTCATCCTTTTGTTGGTTAAAGAAGGAGAATAAATTCAAGCCTATTATTCCAACAACAACAGCAGCAATAGCATATTTAAGAAATGAGTATTGTTTTTTAATTGAAACTACATTTGCTTCTGATCGGATACGGTTGATTATGATATCGGGAAGCGATTCAAAATAATTTTCAGGTACTGACTTTGCAGATGATAATACGTTGATTTTTAAAAGTATATGAGATGAAAGATTTACAAAATAGTGTTCTGGTACCTGAAATACGTTGACCCTAGGCACTTTTGCTATAATAGGGCTAATGCTTTCCAACTCCTGCAATATGTCATTATTTATTTTCAACATGGATCAATTAGACGTTTTCTTGATGGAGGGGTTTAATGATTTAACAGGTATTCTTCCACTTTTTTTACGGCATGATGGTAACTTGCTTTAAGGGCGCCTTCACTGGTTTCAAGTACCCTGCTCATCTCTTGATAGGGCATTTCATCATAGTATCTCAAATTAAAAACAGTTCTTTGTTTGTCAGGTAAAAGTTGGATAGCAAGTTGAAGTTTCCATTCTATTTTTGAGGCATCAAAATGAGTATCAGCCTTTAATTTTCCGGTAAGATAACTTCTGTCTTCATCATCAATTGAAATAGCTATCCTCTTTTTTTGTTTTTGAATAAAAGTAAGGCTTTCATTAGTTGCAATACGGTAAAGCCAAGTATATAGGCTACTTTCTTCTCTAAAATTTTCTATGCTTTTCCATACCTTAATGAACATATTTTGAAGTACATCATTCGTGTCCTCGTGCTCAATGACCATGCGGCGTATATGCCAATATAATTTTTCCTGATATTTTTTGACTATCTGGGTATAGGCATACTCTTTAGATTCAGGAATCCGGCAGGCCTGTATCAGTTCGTTGTCGTCTTTAACATCTGCCATTAAAAGTAAAATTACTGTTTAAAGTTTCAGCTAATGAAATTAGACAAAGCTTTAGGTAGAAAGTTTAATACTACCTCCATTACTCCTTTTGGCCATGCTATTTTCTTAGGATATTAGTACTAATGGTATACTTTTTATATCTATTTAATAATGGCAGAAAAATTATTTTTTTCTAGACAATACTTTTTCTGCAGCTGCAACAATGTTGATGGTGTCAAGACCGTATTTCACAAGAAGTTCATTAGGTTTTCCACTTTCTCCAAAAGTATCTTGTGTGCCAACATATTCAATAGGAACGGGGCATTCACGGGCAGCGAGTGAGGCAATAGAGTCGCCAAGTCCTCCTATATAATTGTGCTCTTCGGCAGTAACTACACATCCTGTTTTTCTTATAGATTTCAATACGGCTTCATTGTCCAATGGTTTGATGGTATGTATATTAATTACCTCAACAGAAATCCCTTTTTCTTCTAGAATTCGTCCTGCTTCTATTACTTTCCAAACCATATGGCCACAGGCAAAAATAGTTAGATCATTCCCTGTACTTATCTGATGGGCTTTTCCTATTACAAAATCCTCCTCTTTAGTAAATATGGGCCAAACTGGGCGGCCAAAACGTAGGTAAACCGGACCTTCATGTTCAGCAATGGCTATTGTAGCTGCTTTTGTTTGGTTATAATCTGCGGGCACAATCACAGTCATACCTGGAAGCATTTTCATCATACCAATATCTTCTAGTATTTGGTGTGTTGCCCCGTCTTCTCCAAGAGTAAGTCCTGCATGTGAAGCACAGATTTTTACATTTTTTCCGCTATAGGCAATACTTTGTCTGATTTGATCATACACTCGGCCCGTAGAAAAATTTGCAAAGGTGGTAGTGAAAGGTATTTTTCCTCCAATTGTAAGGCCTGCTGCTATTCCCATCATATTAGCTTCTGCTATACCGCATTGAATGAATCTGTTAGGAAATTCCTTCATGAATCCATTTAGTTTAAGCGAGCCTGCAAGGTCGGCTGTAAGCGCAATGATATTTTCATTCTTTCTCGCAGCTTCTAATATTCCATCACCGAATCCACTACGGGTGTCTTTGTTTCCTGTTATTTCAATATTTTTAAGCATAATGCTAAGATATATTTTTATGTTTTAGTTTATTATTACTTGTTATTTTCCTTCAATTTTAATTCCCAATTCCAAGCGGTAAGCATCATTTCATTCAGACTATACTTTAGTTTCCATCCCAATATTTCTTTAGCCTTATTATTGTTTGCATAAATAGCTATCACATCACCTGGCCTCCGCGGTCCAATTGAATAATTTAGTTTTATGTTACTTACCTTTTCAAATGTATCAATCACTTCTAAAACTGTATTGCCATTACCGCTTCCTAAATTAAAAATAGCAGATCTTTTTTCAGTATTTTTTTTCATTAGAAAACCTAATGCAAGAGTGTGAGCATGTGCTATATCGCATACATGAATATAATCTCTAACGCAAGTGCCATCTCTTGTTGGGTAATCATTTCCGTGCACAATCATAGATGATAATTTTCCTATAGCTGTTTGTGTAATAGCTGGTACAAGATTAGCGGGGTTACCAATAGGGAGTTCGCCAATTAGAGCTGAGGGGTGAGCGCCCACAGGATTGAAGTATCTTAAGAGTACAGCGGTTGCTCCAATTCTATTTATTGATTGCTGAACCATAGCTTCACCAATTTGTTTTGTAGCACCATAGGGCGATTCTGGTTCTTGCATTGGAGTATCTTCAGTAACAGGAATTTTATCGGGATTGCCATAAACAGTGCAGGAGGAGGAGAATACAAAAAAAGGAATTGTAAACTCCTTAATACATTTTAAGATATTAATAAGAGAAGAAATATTATTTTCAAAGTACATCAAAGGTTTTTCGACAGATTCATCTACTACTTTATAAGCAGCAAAATGAATGACGCCCTTGATATCTGGGTTTTCAATAAATATTTTTCTAGCCTCTTCAATTTCACAAAGGTCACCAGAATAATTTTTAATTTTTTTATTTATAATTTTTTCTATTCCATCTAACATAGTAGGATAGCTGCGACTGAAATTATCGGCAGAAATCACTTCAAATCCATTTTCAATAAGATCAACTATAGTATGAGAGCCAATATATCCGGCGCCACCGGTTACCAGAATCTTATCCATGATGCAAAGAAAACGAAATTTGATGTGCTTATCAAAGGAAGAATGAAGTGATGATATAAACAATGGCTGCCAGAACAGCACTTACGGGAATGGTAAGTACCCAGGCCCATAATAGGGATACGGTAACGCCCCATCTAACGGCACTAAGTCTTTTTACAGCACCTACGCCTATAATAGAGCCTGTTATTGTGTGGGTTGTGCTTACGGGGATGCCCATTTGTTCGGTAAGGAATAAGGTAAGGGCACCTGAAGTTTCAGCCGTTACGCCTTCTAAAGGGGAGACCTTAGTAATTTTTGTTCCCATTGTCTTTACAATTTTCCATCCGCCGGTCATGGTACCTAATCCAATAGCTGTATAGCAGGCAAAAGGAATCCAGTTCATTTCTTTAAGAACCATATTGATATCAATATAATGGGCTGAATTATATGCTACAAATGCTGCACCCAAAATACCCATTACTTTTTGTGCATCATTTCCTCCATGTCCAATACTGAATGCTGCAGAAGATAGAAGTTGTAATTTTTTAAAAGTATTGTTTATTCTACTTGCATTTGGTGTTCTGATAACCTCAGAATAAATAAATGCAAGGATAAAGATGAAGAAGATTACCATTAAGATATTTACAATCATTCTGTTGCTTGATTTGGCAAGAGACTTACTTAATAATTGAACATCTACAGAAGGATCTACTTCTGTTTTTATTTTTTCTGCCAGTTTAACTGCGCCCAGTTTATTAAAGGAAGTTAGAAGGGGAATGGCATGATTAATCTTCTGCTGCATCGAATCATACATAGCTACTTTTGATGGATTAGCATCCGAGGCTTTTTTCACCTCAGTCATATTATAATATTTATAGAGATTATCTTCTAATTTATTCTGTTCAAGGTGATCAAATAAAAACCAAATACCTATACCGACTATAACGAACATAAGTATCCTAAGCCAAGTGTTACGCATGATGGTTATAATAGTAATAAAAATAGAAATTAGCATTCCTATTAAAGGAGCCAGAAAAATAAATAAGATTGTTTTAGTAAT
>Ga0209190_1000045_pt1 | contig 83809 bp, 81 predicted proteins | sample M_140205_XF_Meta_FD_187315 | JGI IMG/M metagenome (GOLD analysis project Ga0209190, IMG submission 187315) | Freshwater microbial communities from Lake Montjoie, Canada to study carbon cycling - M_140205_XF_MetaG (SPAdes) (version 2) | ecosystem: Environmental > Aquatic > Freshwater > Lake... | reverse complement strand
TAATTTAATTATTTATTTTTTAATTTAATTACTTATTTTTTTTTATTAACTGAATTCAAATTTTGTTTTCATTTTGTTTTCAAATTTTGGCATTATATATTAACTATCCAAATTTTGTTTTCATTTTGTTTTCAAATTTTGGCAGGTTATAGTATTTTTTCAAATTTTGTTTTCATTTTGTTTTCAAAATTTGAAAAGTCCGCACTAATTATTTACGGTAGATCTCTTAGAGTGCTTCTTTTTAGTTGATTCAACTAACGGCGCTACTACATCAGTATCAGGATTTTCTGAAATTATTATATTTTCTACTGGAACACACAATTCAAGCTCTTCCATATTTTTAGGGGTTAAAGTCTTGTCTGTCTTATGTTTTTTCTTATGACTAGCTAGACTTGCCTTCTTAGTAAATGATTCGTTACAAATATCACACGTCCATTTTTGATTTTGTATAGAAGCATATCTACTATTTAAAAAGATAGATAGATTGGGCATATTCAAATCTTCAAATTGAGATAAAAAGGTCTTTTGCATTTCTTTCAGATTAAAGATCATATTTTCTTTATGTGCCATAAATACTTGAAATTCTGCATTTATTTTATCCATTATATCTTTTTCTATGGTAATCCCATCAGCATCATCTAGATTTATTTCATTCAACTTGTCTGATAACTTATCAATAATGTCGATTGCTGTTGTTATTTTCTCTTCCGAATATTCTACATTGTGTAAATAAATCAATACACAATTATCTTCGATCTCAATGAAAAAATTCGGCTTGTATTGAATACCTGAATGCTGAGACATAAAAATGCCATTACATTTCTGGGCTCTAATATCTCTTAGAAACTTTTCAACTCCTTCCTTTTGAATTGCCAGATCATAATTCTTATTTTCTATCAAGATTTGTTGTTTTCCTTCTCTCTTCAATATAAAATCACCCGCCAATTTTAAACTTGACGATGAATTAACTACTTCTGCTGTTGGATACAATTTATTTAAGACTAATTCCAAATTATTTTCAGACGATTTACCCTTATAATTTGAATTTGTACGATATTTATTCAAAAACTCACCCAATTCTTCAATTACTTTATTCTGGTTTGATTGTGAAACAATGTTTGATTCTTTTAAATTTGATAATGATGACACCATTTGTTCTTGATTTGCTGATATAAAAGCATAAAGTGGTTGTTGCATTGTTTGCATCTTTACGTCTATTCCAGAAATATATTCTTTATACGCATCTTCTTTATTTGTTGATGCGTTTAATTGCCCTTTTATATCATTTATTATAAGTTGCTGAAACGATTCAAGATTCTCTTTCATTTTATTATTTAAATCTTGGTGTGTTTTTGGAATTTCTTGATTTATTTTACTAATAAATACTTCAGTATTTCTCTCTAACGTTCCTGTTAGCTTTTCTATATTTTCAGATGATGACGCAGAAATGATTAACTTCATACTATCTAGATATTCTTTATTAATATCGTGAAATTTTACAATAAGCGTATTTGTGATTGTTCCAACATTCCCTTTTATATCTTTCACACACGATAAGATTTCATTATTAATTGCGGATGTCATTGTGCTTGACATGTCATTATTTATTTTTTCAATTAAGTCTAAAAAAATTAAATTTACCGCTTCAAAACTAATATTCTTATTATTATTATAAAAATCCCAGATTCGCTTATTAGCAATTGTTAAGTTATAGTCTACTTTTGACATTTTATAATAATTTATACTGTAATATCTTTAAATCAAAATTTGTTTTCATTTTGTTTTCATAATTTGGACCGTAATTACATTTTTATTTATTATTTTATACAAATATTATATATGAAGCTTAAGAAGCAAAAAAGGTCACGTAAATACGTAAAAAAAACTTATAAGAAACGAAAAACTTATAAGAAACGGGGTGGTGGTACAGCAGCAGGAGGTGGAGAACATCCTATTTTTGATGCGATTCGACGACATAGTGTTCCAGAAGTTACAGCGATGCTAAATGCTAATCCTAGCGTTGTAAATATTCTTAATAATAGTCCATCACTACAATTTAATAGCACTGGTCCTAATGTTTTAGTAGATATGACACCTTTATATTTCGCTGTTTCTAGAAATATGGCTCATAAAAAGGTCAGCGAACAACATAACGTTATTAATAATACCGCACCAGACGATTATTATCAAATAGCTGTATTACTATTAGATCGCGGAGCAAATCCCAACGCAGCAACTACTCAATGGTTTCCTGGATGGAGTCCAATACATTGGGCGGCAGAATATTCTCAATTAGATATGGTTAATTTATTAAAATCGCGAGGAGCAAACATAAACGCGACATATCAAATTTCAAGTAATCCAGCAGATCGAATGAATTTGAGAGATTCGGCTGAATGGAGACTTCGAGCGGGTGATTTCAGGGATGATGAATCATTACAAGATATAGATTATGTATTGAACTATATAACTCAATAAAACAATTTGTATTAGATCATATTATGAGAGAAATATGATGTAATTCTATTATTTATAAATAAAATTGAATTATAAATAAATAAAATACTAAAATTATATGAAAAATGATGTCATTAATTTTAAAAATTGATAATTTGATTGAAGGAACAATTATAAAAAGACCTTCAAAATTTATAAAATCCCCTTATGTTGCTGATATTATTCCATTTGATTCAATAGATAATATGGTGCTTGGTCATACAGCATCTCTTGGTTGTTGTGGATTATCTGACACTGGTTCCACAATACTAATGTCTCCGAGTCCTATATCAAAATCAAAAAGTGATAAATTACGGTGTGAATATAGGGTGTATTTGTCTATTCTAAGAGAAAGAAATACTGAAACAATTGTTGGCATACACCCAAAGCTCGCGGAACAGTTGGCTGAATCCGCATTACAACATAATTTATTAAGTAAGCTTAAAAATATAAAAAAATATAGAAGAGAAACAGCAATTTATGTAGAAGGTAAGGTTGATTCGCGATTTGATTTTACTGGTATAGACAATAACGGCATTCCTTTCATTATGGAAGTAAAAAATGTTCCGCTTGCTGATTACGAAGATATTACAGCAAAAGATAGAAAGAATAAATGTTATGATGAGATAGACATAAATTCTAAGATAGCATATTTTCCTGATGGTTATAGAAAAAAAGCGACAGACACTGTTAGTCCTCGTGCTCTGAAGCATATAAAAGAACTCACATTGATCAAGCGTGAGTCTAAAACTCGTTGTATAATGTGTTATGTTATACAACGAACTGATGTTGACCGATTTCAACCTTCTATTGTAGACCCTGAATACAGGCAAGCTATTAAAGAAGGCGTTGAAGCAGGTGTTGAGATTATTACTATGGTTGTTAAATGGACTAAAAGTGGAGAAGCATATTTTATTAGAGATGATTTATTTATAGTTCCGTTTTGAATATATTAATTCAAAGCCGGATATTTATCAATATAGCATTGCGGTGCGATATTCCTGATGATTTTATTATAGTTTTTAAGATTCTCTTCATCAGTACCTCCAAACCATTGCGATATCATTTTCAAGTATTGGCGTTGCTCATATGAATCTGGACCGTGTATCATTGAATGATTTATTCTCATCCACTCGGTTGCTTGTCTCAGATTTTTTCCCGCTATTTTCTTTATTAATTGGATTACTTTTTCTTGGGAACTGTTATCTTTTTCCCACCCATTTATATCATTAATATAAATTATCAATCGTTTCATGTCACTACAATGAATAGGTCGTTTTGATATTTCTGTCGCTTGCAAACCTCTAGTGAATATGTTCGTTATTCCTTGTGTATATCCGTAGCGACCTAAATCTTCCAAATCTTTAAAGGTTAACACGAGAGAATTCACAAATTCAGTTATACTCATAGCGTCCTTGCATGTCTCGTTCAAAAAGATTTGCATGTTAAATTTATTATTGGTGGTATTATGACTATTATTATTGGTTCCTGCGTTTTTCGCTAATTCCATCATTTGTTTGGATTGTTCCATCATGTATTTATTCTGTTCAATCATCAGATTTTTGAAATCTTGATTTTGTTTTAACAACTCGATTATTAATGAATTATTATTTTCTGAGCTATTCTTCTCTAACATTGTCTGATTTTGTTTCAAAATTTCCATCATTAATGTGCTATTGTTTGCTATATCATCATCGTCACCTTCTTCTTTTTCTTTTTCTTCATGTTTACAATTCTTTTTGTGTGTAAATAAACTTTGTCGATGTTTATAATCTTTTCCACAACTACATAAAAATTTATTAGGGGAGTTAACTTCTTCTGTTGTAAGTATTTTGGAAGTAGATTTATGTTTTGTAGTAGATAAATGTTTTTGATAATCTTTTTTGTTATTGGTATGGTAAGCACAATTATCACAATTAAATGTGGTGGGATTTTTGAGGACATTTTCGTCAGTAGTTTGAAGCATTTATATACTGATAGAAAATATCCCTAAACCTTTTCCGCAAAAATATATATTTCCAAAAAAAAAGTTATGCAGCCAAATTATTTGCCGATTTTTATTTTTGTCTACATAAGAAAAAAAAACACCCTTTTTCGGGGAAGAAACCAGCCTAAGCCATTTTTGGACATTTATTTTTGTCCAAAAAGGAAAAACCAATGGACTTTTGGAAAACACCACTTTTTTCCATTTATATATATTATTGATTCTCCTACTTAAAGAAAATAGTATCCCAGTACCTTATTCGCAGTTCTCTTTTTTTAGCAAGGAAAATTATAATAAAAATTGAACCAATATTAAAAGTAACGGTTGTAAGTAAATTATAAGAATCAACACAATGAATCAATGTCTTCCACAGTATAGTGAATTATCATTAGAAATAACAAAATTGTTACCAAAAAATGTGAAAAAAGAACAAGGAATATACATAACACCACACGTAATTATTGATAAGCTAATAAAATCAACCCTACAATATGCGTCTGAACACAACTTACCTATAAATAATGTATTAGAACCATCGTGTGGGACGTGCGAAATGATAAATTACCTAGATAATAGTATGACAACTCCGGTTACCATTGACGGTGTAGAGTTTAATTCAACTATATTCGATAGAATAAAAGATATTACCTTCAAAAACAAAGTACAATTAGTTCAAGCGGACTTTACACGACATATAACCGAGACAAGATATGATTTAATCATAGGAAATCCGCCCTATTTGGTGTGTAAAAAAGATAATATACCAAAGGATTATGAAAAATATATAGTAGGTCGCCCCAATCTGTTTGGAGTATTCATATTACATTCGCTCCATTTACTAAAACCAAATGGAATTATGTCGTTCATCATTCCAAAGAGCTTTCTGAATTCATCCTATTATGTCAAAATACGGAATTATATCAAATCGTGTTGTAAAATAGTAGAAATCATCGATTTTGAAGCGGATAATAAGTTCATAGATACAGACCAAGCCACATTCGGGTTAATTTTACACAAAACAACTCCTGAGATTGAATGTAAATACTCTATGAAAATTGGAGATAACTATGTATTTACACCCGACGCAGCGCAATTACGGGAAATGTTTGTGAATTCAACTACCCTCGAAAAGCTCGGATTGAGTGTAAGGACGGGGCAAATAGTCTGGAATGAGCACAAGGAAATATTAACAAATGATAAAACAAAAACAATATTGTTGTATAATTCAAATCTAACAAAAGATAATGAAATTAAGTTGATGGAATTTAAAAATGAGGAAAAACATCAGTATATTAATTTGGATGACACGAATTATGAAGGCACGAGTCATCCAGTTATTGTCGTTAATAGAGGTAATGGCAATAGCGCATATAAACTAAACTACGCGTTTATAGATGATACTACCGCAGAATATGTCGTAGAAAATCATCTGAATGTTATCTATTCAAAAACAGATAGGTTGAAACCAGAATTGATGACCTTATTTCAGCAGGTATTAAATAGTTTCAAGAATGAAAGAACCCAACAATTCATTAAAACATTCCTTGGTAATAATGGGTTATCAAAGACGGAACTTGAGACCATATTCCCTATCTATATTTGAAAAATCTATGTAAAATATAAAAAAATAAAAAAGTGATGACTATGTGTCCACCATTTTTTATTTTTTATTTTTTATTTTTATATTTTATTTAGTTACTAATGAATCTTTCTTCCGAGTGATTTTGTTGTATAGATGATTGAAACTTCCAATACTTTTTAAATATTGGCTCATCACTATTTATTTTTCTAATTATCTCAATATCTCTAACAAATGAGTGCATTATTTCGGAGTGTGTATATTTTTTTGTGTTGTGACCAGTTAAACATACTTCTATTTCGTTACCTTTGTAGTAATTTTCGTACCCTTCTCGTTTATATATTGTTATTTCTGGTATTACCTTTTTATACGCGTTACTAACGATTTTTACCAACAATGCTTCGTTTTTATTACCATTCTCAAATACTATAGCATAATCATCGTTATTTACATCATTCACATAGTTATTACCCTTTTTATTATTTGGATTAAGAATTATATCTCCATTCATATCAACATCACACCTATTTTCATCGTGGTATCCGCTACACAATATAACCTTTGTATGTTGTATAGTATCAAATACTCTACTATGAACTTTCCACTGATTTTGTCTAAGACTCCACTTAACCTCAATTGCTGCCATTTTGAATTACTTCACTTGATTGTTTTGATTTGAATATAGGATATTTACAACAAAGTAATTCAATTTTTTATTGGTTTCCTATTATATTCCAATATTTGATACAAATTTGATGTTGTTATTTACACAATGCTCTTTAATTTTATTACATACAACAGATGATACATTTCGCATATTTCCAGTTTGAGCATCTTTTACAAAATTATTTTCTATTTCCAGATGAAATGAAGCATAGTTTGTTGTTTTTATAAATTCTTTCAATATTTCAGATGCGTTATTTAATGGATCGTGCCAAATATCTTTACACTTAAAATGAATGTCCATAGATTGATTCATTTTTGTCAAATGGTGAAATAAATTGGCTAATGCGTTTTCTGTATGATAATCTATGTTCGTACCACCGATTTCAAAATAGATAGATTTGATTTTTCGAAATTGTTCTAAAAATCTGAATACTTGTGATCTGAATACTTGTGATTCCGTTGTGTAATTTTTAAGATCTTCTAACAATATATGATTTTTATCACCTACACATAATTTTACACCGGTTAATCTGTTATTAAATGGATCACTACTTGTGTAAATACCACAAAATAAGAGTGTTTCGCAATTAATATCACAATAACTGCCAGACTTTAATGGTATCATAGTAAATCCAGTTGAAGAGTTTTGAATTTGTTCGCGCAATAAATCTATATTTTTATTTGAAATACAATCAATAGTATTCATTTGGGATGTTAGTGTACCCATATCCATCTTTATATTTTTTATATCATCATTATTTTGAAGCTGTTCAATACTATTTGTATTTTTTTCAATACGTTTTACAATATTATTATCCAGATTCGTCTGTAATTCTATCAGATTTATAATATTTGATTTCAATATTGTTTGTATTTGTTCATTCTTAGAATTTAATTCATTCAATTTATATTGAATATCGTTCTTTTTTCCATTTTGTTCACAAATAATTGTATTTATTTTGTTAAAATTTTCTGTTGTTTTATTATCTATATCAGTCATATCAGAACGCATTTGGGATAATGTTGTTTCAATATGTTCTATTTTACTTGAACGTTTGATTAAACTTTGTATTTTGTATTGAAAATCATCCATTTCAGATCGCAAATTGGTTAGAGTTATTTCAAACAGAGTTAATTTATTAGAACGTTCAGTTAGAATCCTTTGAATATCGTGTACGGATTCCAGTTGATCACATTGACCTTCGGCTACGAATCGCTCTAGATATTGAATTTTTTCTCGAATATCAATTATAGATGAATGAATATTATTGTGAATAATATTGTTAGTGTTATTATTTTTTTGTTGTTTATTGTAAACAAAATGTAAGAATAAATAATAATTTATTAATACGATTATAAATATTGTTACTATAAATAATACTATAATTTTATTTATAGTATTATTAGTGTATGTAATAATATCTATTTCTGAAGAAGATGATGTGGTTAATTCCATTTTATTGTTATACTTTTACATAAATAAAGTATACATTTTATAATTCAATTTTTTTATAAAAATATTTATACACCTTTTAACATTTCAAATGCCGATTATAAATTTTTAGTAAATAAATTATAAAAAAATTGAAATACTTTTTATAAATTGTATGATAAGTATAAATAACAAATCAGTTTTACTTATAAAAGAAATGGTGGCAATAATTACAATTACAGCAGAAGAAATTGGGACTATTGATAGTAATTTTTATGATTATTCTGGTGAAGACAGAATACTTAAAAATATATTTAGTGGTGATTTTGAGGTATTTTATTCAGGACAAAACCAAGGAAGAATGGATTATCAATTGATTGATGCTGTAAATTCTTTATCAACATTTAGAATATATTATAGAAGAAAAAGCAACTCACCGTTTATGTTTTTGGGTAGCACTAATTCTTCAAGCATCATTAAAGAACGAATTTGTGGGAAAGGTATTAATGCTTTACCAAACGAAAGATTACAGCTTAGATTAGTAATTCCTCTTGTTAACATTGAAGATATCCAAATACAGACACATTTTGAAGGCGTTGGTTGTTATAAAAAATCCGTTTTACAACATAGTAACTTCCCTACTAATTTGAATGTAAATTTAGGATTTTATACAATATTGTAAATTACACCGACCAAAAAGAAAAAACAAATAATAAAAAATAAAAAATAAAAATGAGGGAAACCTCTTTTTTATTCGGCATTTGAAATGTTAAAAGGTGTAAAAAAATTGAAATACTTTTTTACAATTTCTGTATATGTATCATATAAATCAATACAATAGTAGAAACAATGTCCACTCCTTCGACAGTCGTCTCCGGAGTTCCATCGCTCCCCGGGTCGCTCCAAAAATCGTGTGGCTCAAGTAAAAATATATTCCAAGAGGCAATTGACCATTGCCGTTGGAAAAAGGTCTTACATAATGTTCTGGAAAATAATATTATTCTTCAGAACTATACCGGAAAGTCGTTTGAAGATATACTGGTCTCAGTATACAATATTTGCGAAAATGTAGAAGGAATTGGTATGCTAACTGTGTATGATATCACTTCGGCGATCTGTAGATATCATAAAGTAATCATAGATAAGGTGTATATTATTGGTGGCGGACCTAAGCGAGCGATTCGTCTTCTGAATATAGAGCCAAAAATACACAAAATAGAACAAATTACGTTGAAATATGTCGAAATTCCAGAAATAATTCAAGCGTTTGATGATCAGAATCTAGAATTAGAACCGCGGGTCAAAAATAGTAACAATGGAGATGTGTTTGAGACGTATATTTGTAATTGGCAAAAAAGTAAATAAACACAAATAAAACACAAATAAAAACAATAAAAAAATAAAAAAAAAACAAATAAAAAAATAAAAATAAAAGTGATACACACCAAATGTCTTCATACTTTTATTTTTTATTTACAACATACTATAAACAAATAATACAACATTTCTATAATCTATTTTACACTATACTAATATACCAAGCAGGATTTAATATTCCTTGGTCGTTTTTCCACGCCAACAACAATTTATACTTCAATTTGTCAGAACTAAATATGAGACTATTATTATTTACAATACCCTCGTATTTTTTAATGTTAAGCGACTCCTCATCGAATTTATCTAGGTGAAATTTGTTTCCATCCCACATCATAAACGTCTTTCCACCCTGAGATTCATTGAATTTTTCCGTTAATTTCACACTATTTATGACAGATTCACCATGTGTTTCTAAGAATGCCTTGATGGAGCGTTTCGAGATCGCACATTTATTCTCATAACTTGCAGTTCCAGAAACGTGATTATCCTTCAATGTTCGAAAGAATGGATTCGTATCGTGATCTGTACTGGTGATACACAGCATATATTCAACCTTATCTAGTTTTACAAGAGTTGATAATTTATCATCTACAGCCAAATACTCATCTAGATAGTTGTCGTAAAAGTATTCAGCATAAGAGATGTCATTCACTTCGTGATTCATATTAAGCTGAATAAATTGTGGTAACTTATGGAGGGAAGAACAGTTATATTTGAACTCAATATTCGATTCGTGGATAATGACATTGGCATCATTATGGAATAGAAATTTGAAATCGTAATTATATTTTCTTCCAGCCATCTTTTCTATTTTTAGATATGAAAAGGGCTCTGAGTATAATTGTGATACAAAATGGTCAAATTGTGACTTGAGGTTTTTCCATTGACTGCCGTAGGTAGGATCCTCAAAATAAGTCTCCGGAATCTGCAAGATTTTGTGTATTACATTTTCCCGAATAACATTGGTATATGTGTTCTTTTTTCTAGAATTTACTTGTTTGGTGTCAAAATATACAATATCTTCAATTACAGGGATATATTCATTTTTATTTTTCTTTTCCTTTTTTTGTGCTAATATGGTTTCCGCTTTAATTTTCTTTTTTTCAAGTGTTTCTGCTTTCTTTAAAGCCTCCTTTTCTATTTTTCTTTTTAAAATTTCTTCTTTTTTTACTTGCGCATTCAATACCTTTAGTGCCGCTTTCTCTTCTATCTTTTTTTCTAAGGCTAGAGCCTTCGCCGCTTGCTCTTCTGCTTTCGTTACATTGACCATTACCTTATTTAATACATCCAACTTTGCTGCTTTTTTCATAACAACTTTCGCTTTCATCATAAGAATGGATTCTTTTGGCATTTTTCAACTAGTTTGTGATATACATTCATATATTACAAACAAATCATTTTTTTTCTGAATGGAGTGCTTTATTTTCAGTTCTTTTTTTTAAGCGATTGGTGTTCGCATTATATCCCGTTTTTTATTCTTCGTGTAAAGTAATGTCATTCTTTGTGTATCTTCTTGAATCTACAAGTAACGCAACATATGTAGGCGCAACAGTAGATTTGAATCGACGGCTTAGACAACATAATAAAGAAATAAAAGGTGGTGCACACGCAACCAGTGCTAAGGTATTAAAGGGTGAAATATGGCGCAGGGTATGTCATGTAGCAGGATTCCCAGATTGGCCCGCAGCATTACAATTTGAGTGGCGATGGAAACAACTTAGCCGTAAACTTCCCAATAATATGTTTCCGTTAGATCGTAGGAAGAAAGCTTTGGAGCAGTTATTGGCGCTTGAAAGACCTACTACAAAAGCTCTCGCGTATACTGAATGGAGTCAGCCTCCACAAGTAAATTGGGAGATAGAACCAGTAGAAGGAGAAGAAGAAAACTAATTCTCTCTATTCTCTATATTTTTCATCTGTTGAATTTCAGCTGTTTGTGTCTTGATTATGGTTTCAGCAAGTTCCTTTACTTGAGGATTTGTTGTTTTTTTCAATATTTCCTCACTTGTTAATAATGCCATAGAATGATGCTCAATCATTTCATTCAAATAGTTTGTATCATCAACACCCACCTGGTTTTTATATAACCATAAGAACAATACGAGAGAAGAGAATAACGGAATGTAATAATATCCAAAAGGTATTTTGCTCATACTCATAGTCATAAAAGAATGCATAAACACTTCTATTATACCCATAATGATTGCCATTATTGCAGAAATATAAATCTTACTTAAACTGTGTTGAATATTTTGTATATCATTCGTCATTATCCAACTCATAATGAGATATTGAATAACAAAACTACTAATCATCATAAAGCCTAAAAAATAATTAAAATTTGTAAGCATTTTAATTTTATATTATATTGTATGATAATATAAAAATTGATTCATTTATTATAGAATTATATGTATTTATCATATACCTTATATACCGTCTAAAAGAAAAATGAGTGCTCTATCGATGCTCCCCAAAATAATAAAAAAATCTTCACATATTGAAGTGTTCAAGGAACTTGCGCTATTCAATATCACTACAAATATATCTCGTTGGGTATGCGTCGATGAGTTTGAAAACGATTATAAATGTTTACAGCTAGGAAATGGTGGTGGATGGTGTCGTCTGGATGGTGATTTTGGTAGAAAATATATGGTATGTACTGCTAAAAAAAATGGACAATTGCGGTTTTCTTGGGATCAAACTGAAGAACAGGAGGAACAAATTCGTAAATCATTATCATCTACACCATACTCCAATAATTTTGATAAAGGTGTCTCCATTTATTTAATAAAAATTTGCGGTCTACTAGATGGTAATTCCGCTAGACCTATTGGAAAAAATATACGTGATGCGCTTAAGATATTGCCGTGTGTTACGTGTGGATCGAATAGTAATATAGAGATAGACCATAAGAATGGCTTGTATAATAATCCGTCTGTATTGAATTTAGACACACAAGTTTTAAGCGACTTTCAACCATTATGTAAGCATTGTAATGACCAAAAAAGACAAACATATGTTCAAATGAAAAAAACAGGGAAACGTCATAAGGCAACGGCTATTCCTTGTCTCAGTATGTTTGGAATCGACTACATTAAAGGTAATGAATCATACAATTTGAATGATCCTGACACGATGATTGGAACGTATTGGTACGATCCAGTTCAATTTATGAATGAACTTTCCTGTCGAAAATAAAAAATAACTAACCAAAAACAAAATAAACAAAACAAAATAAACAAAACAAAATAAACAACACAAAACATCGAATTATTAAATGACACTAATGGTAATTTCTTCTATAATACCATTTTTTTTTCCAGTATCAACAAACCATACATATTCTTCTGTATGCTTTTTAGCCACATTCTGTTGAGCCTTGAACTTATTATACTGAATTTTATACAATTTTACATCCCCCTTTTCCTTTAAAATCGTTTTTAAAGTATCAATATCTAACAATCCTTCATTATTATACGACATAATGATATATCGACATTGAATATTTTGAATCAACTCAATAAAAACGGACTTTACTTGCGGTTTACTACAGAATTTGCTCTTATTATAATCCTTGATTAGACCCGTTTTACCAGTTAATACAACTTCACTATTGTATTGCGCGATATAATTTAAAGGTGAATAATTTGCCGCGTATTGTCGTTGGTTATATGGCGGATCTATATATACAACATCACATTTTTCAGTAATTGATTCCGCTAACATATTTAATACGGTATTATTTGACACAACAATATTTGTTTTCTTATGAATGGGTGTAAGAATAATTGGTTTTAATGCGGATTTTTTATATTGTTTCAAATAAGCACCATATACTGAGGTCGTATTTGCTATTTTGTCAGTGGAAACTATGAGTGATGCTAATAGAAACCGATATTCTTCAACCGTTATTTCTTGTGAAACCTTGAATAAATTTTCTATATGAACACGTATAATATCACATTTTTTCGCGTTCTCACTTGTGAAAAACATTCGTTCACACGTATCATTGGGTGAATAATTTTTATATATGAGATTTTCTGTGGTTAAATCGTCGTTTTCCGAAATAGTAAATGTGTTACAATCGTCGATAATTTGTTGTAACTTTGGACTATAATTACACTGTAATAGCGCACAATTAATAATATAACTGTATTGTTCCAAATCATTTGCGCAAACAGATTTGAAATAATCTTGAATATGGAATCCAATAGTACCAGTTCCAGCAAACATATCCATAAATGTTAGATTCTTTTTTTCTGATATATTTTCATTACAAATTTTTAAAATAGTATTGAAAAGTGTATGTTTTGACCCGATATAGTTTAACGTATTCATAATTTATGTGTATTATAATGGGGTAATAGTTTTATTTCCTTTTCATTTTTATTTTGAATCTTTGGATCGCTCCAAACATTGATTTTTAGCAGTATATTCGTCACCGTTTTTTCCACAAGCATCATCATCTAATCTACAAACCGCAGCTAAATCATATTTAATTGCACCAGTAATCAAATCCATCTCACCATATTTTTTACATCTATTACCATCAAATGGATTGTTATTTGTATATTCGATAAAATGTAAACAATTTGAACAAATAGGTAATTCTTTATTCCTTATGAAAAATATTTCAGTAGAGAATTTTCGATTTCGTAATAAAAAATGAATAGGCTTATACATTTGATTATATTAAATAATATACATTTAAATTATTTTTGTTCAGTTGATAATAGGCGTTTATTACGAAGTGAAATGAGAAAAGGTATAAAATATTTAGTATTTTAATTTTTATAGAATAAAAAAATTGATTTATTTTTTATTAATTATTGTAAGTTATAAATAAAATAAATTAACCTGCTTGACAACAAAAATGACAAATGCTAATAAATTTGGTGTAATGACTGGACTGCCTGAATATGGCGAGCGCGCTAATATCGTTAATGTAAATATAAATGATGTAATTACGTATAAAGTAGACGGAAAAATGATATTTTCAGTGGTTATTGGAACAACACCAACTGCTATACAAGTAGATGATTTATTTTGTGAAAATACTATTGATGGAGTAAATTTATATATAAATAGAGAACAAAATTCTACTACAAAATGTTTATTAACACCGGACCGAAAAATATTTAAAGTTACAAATGTCAATAGAATATGAAAATATTATTTAATTCAATATAATTTATAACTATTAAAAAAAATAAAAATGAGGGAAACCTCTTTTTTATTCAAACTCATTCGACATTCGTCGCCGGCGCCTTCGGTTACGGGTCGCTCCAAAAAGTGTATAAAAATATAAATATAAAAAAATTGAAATGCTTTTCAAAAATATATGTAATGTACTCAATCAAACACATAATTTGTGAAAAATGAATTTTATTATGGCGGCGGACAATATAGTTATTCCAATCCACGTGATTTCTATTATGAAAATAGTATATTTACTGGAATCTGTAGCAGTATTCTTAGTTTTATTGTATACAAATATGTATACAATTTTAAATGGAATTAAAAATAATGCGTTTTATATATTGATTTACTCACTTTTATTTGTGATAACCATATCATTTGTGGATTTGTATTATAAATTTGACAAGTTAATTGATAAACTTATAGAGCAAAAAAATGAAAAAAAAGAAAGAGAAAAAAAAGAAAAAAAAGAAAAGGAAGAGGAAGAAAAGGAGGAGGAAGAAAAGGTTGTTGAACATAGAGAATATGATGAAGTTATTACAAAGTCAAGACCATCTACTCCTGTTATGACTTTAGATGCTGATCTAAATGTAGAGTAATAAAAAATAAAAAATAAACAAATAAAAACAAAAAAAATAAAAAACAAAATAAAAATGGATTATAAACATCCTTTTTTATTTGCGATTTTTGAGTGTTCTATTATGCCCCATTTTTTTCGATTTTGATTGAATAAATCGATGTATCTCCGTTTTTTCTCTCATCATAATATCAACAATATCTTGAAAATAACTGCGAAATCCCTTGTGTCGCTTTTTCAAGTCATCTACACAAACCCATTTAATTTCAGCCTTTTCGAAAATCTTTGTTTTTTTTATAATAACTGGGTCTAATTTTTTCTGTAAAAATCGTTGATTGTTGTTATAATAATGTACTAACGCGTCATCATATTCGTATGGAAAAATATGCATACGGTAAGCACCGTGACCATCGCTTTTATAATCTATATTGTATGTACCGTTCTTTTTTAACATTTTAGCCAAATCCGCATCACTTCCTAAAAATCCAGTCAATTCTTCACCACCTTCTCGAATAGCCGTCTGTATAAAAGTCTCTGAATCATCGGTTCCACCACCAAAATCGCTCCATCCAGGCGTATCACAATATTCGTGCTCCTTTCCAAATAGAAAATATAACTTACCCTTATAAATACACGTGGGTAAAATTCCTGCGCCCATAACTATATTATTATATATATTAAATATATTATTATATTATCATATATATAATAATAATAATGAAATTCTCGTTTTTCCCGTTATTTTTAAGTGCGCTCCATATTTTTCAAGCCGTTACGTCGTATACATTTGACACGAACCAAGCAAATATATCGGTTTGGTTAAGTGGTGCGGCATATTGTGACAAAGAAAATTATAAGTCAATGGTTTTATCTGGACCCAGTGAAGGGTTTCAAGTCAGCCATATATTATATGACCCAAAATATGACCTCCAAGGGTATGCCGGCGTATTACCATCCACAAAAACAGCATATATTGTATTTCGCGGTTCATCCTCTATAATGAATTGGCTAGACGATTTTGAAGTAAAAAAAATCCCATATGATACCTACCCAGAATGTGATTGTAAAGTACACGATGGGTTCTATAAAACAACACTTAATCTGAAGAATCAAGCGATAATTGCTGTGCAAGAGATTGAGAAAAAATATAAATTTACGAGAATCATTGTTACTGGTCATTCTTTGGGCGCAGCCGTGGCTCAATTAATTGGGATGGAATTGGAGCGTGAACATTATCCCGTTACAATATATAACTTTGGTCAACCTCGTACTGGAGATATTGTATACGCCAAATTTGTGAATACCATTATATCAAATGTATGGCGATTTACCCACGATAAAGATATGGTTCCGCACGTGCCACCAATCACTGAATTAAATTATTATCATTCTTGTAGGGAAGTATTTGAAGACGCGTCGGGTGGATTGCGCGAATGTAGTAAAACAAATGGCGAGGATCCAACGTGTACAGATCAGTATTCATTGATTCATACATCTGTTTCAGATCATAATACATATTTAAAACATCCTGTGGATTGTGGAACGAGTGTTCATTAAAGTCTTTGTCTAGTCTATTTACTTTCACCGACAATACTTTTTTTAATAAACGTTGCGCCTGATACCAATAATAAACAACCAGTTAAAAAAACCAAATACTTTTCAGGAATAATTTGTGTCAAATAAGCTCCGATATACGTGGAAAAAAGAATAGTGACTATTAATATGTTTCCATAGTAAAAATTTACCTTCCCTCTTTTATAATAATCCCAAACACCAAAAATAACAGTAGGTGGCAACAATGTGTATAATGTAGTACCTAAAATGGTTTGATGGTCGGTTATTATACCCGAAAATGTTAACCCCAATAAAATAGCACCAGCTGCGGCTAATCCAGTTGATCCGGCAATTATCCCAGCAATAATACCAATAACAATAACAGTGATTGTCTTTGAATCCATAATTATATATAATAAATATATAATTATTTTTGTTTATCACTTTATTAAGATAGGGGATGTGACGGAGCGGAACGCGCAGTTGAATACGGAACGTTAGTGAAGTATTCTCAATACATACATAATAGTCATAAATATACATCCAATAAACATAGTTAACATAACTTGCGATTCTATTAGTTGTTCTTCTTTTACATTCATTTTTCCAGGGTTATTGATTATACACGCTAAAATAGAGACTTTATTTGTTCAATTTTTTTTTATAATGGAGCGTTATCATCCATTTTTAATTTCAAAGGTCCAGATAGTTTTGACATGGCTGCCAAATAAAACAAATAACCGCTAATGATTCCAACAAATGCACCACCAACAACCTGTGATACAGTATGATTCTTATATTTCACTCTCTGATACATTGAAATGAGAGAAACAATGAAATATACAAAAGATATATATTTGTTTTTCAGTGCGAAAAATATAAAAGAAGTTGAAAAAAACACCATTTGTGCGTGACCTGATGGCATACCATATTTGTCAGGACCGAATCGTTTATTCAACATTTTAGAAGCATTAAATATTTGTATATCTTCGTCAGGACGAGGTTGTTTAATAATCTCCTTTAAAATATTATTTATAGCTAAATTTAAAATACTTCCGATGATAAAAAGTGATAATAATACATTTTTTTTATATAATAAAAAGATCGAGCTGAAAAATAATGTAGTAGGTGCTAGGTAACCAACCCAATCAAATATATATGTTATATCAATCGCCATATAATATATAGATATTATTTTTACAAACTCATTCTAGACTACCGGCGTCGGAATCGGGGGTCTCGGAATCGGGGGTCTCGGGATATAGTTCTCAGGGTCTTCCCAATAAGTAATTATTTCATAAACGAAAGCTTTTTTTTCATCAGGTGTTGAATTTGTAGAATTTATTGCTTCGTTAAGTTTTCCAATTAACAAATTTTTCCTATTGGGGACCTGAACATACCGCCATTCAGATTTGTACAGTTTATCTATTAATTCTTCTTTTTCAGGTTCTGTAAAATTAAGATTGTTTAAACGTCTTACAACTTCTACTATAAAAGGGTTACTTCCACCATAGTGTTTTCTACTTTTTTTAAATCTACGAGATATTTTCTTCCCTTTTCTTTTGGTCATATTGTATTTTTTTTTGGTTATTTTACTTTTTCTTTTTCTCAAAGAATACGACATTTTATATAATAATACTATAAAATAATTTTATTCCTACATATTTTAAACTCTCTAGGTGTTAGCCGAAGGAGTTCAATCGCTTTCCGCTACGCTTACAAAGACCTGCGTCTTCTGACTTTGTAAATACAGTTTGCCTGATAGAAAATGTATAAAATTGTTTAATACTGATATAGATTTTCACTTATAAGCGTCATTGACCAATCTCCACCATTTAAATTCAACACATTACCCTTATCATCTAACAATTTTAATCGAAGGCGCTCAATATTTACTGGTCCAAAATATGTCCTTCTATTGTCCTGTAATGAGCCACCAAATTCAATATATGAATCACCTGTATTTAATCCTCCGTGTTTCACAGGGATAATTGCAAAGGTATCCGTTGCAGTTGGCGATTTTAATCGATAATTGGTGGTTCTTTCATTATTTTTAAAAATCTCATTGATTGTATAAATTTGAGGCTGGGTTAACTGTCTTGGCGCAGTGGGTGTAATCTGTGGAGTAGAAGCATATGTTATTTGTATTTGTGTTTTATCATTTAATAAAATCCCCGAACTTGTGTTACTTGCTACTTGTAATAAATTGCCACCAGCTGGATTCGCGGGTAAGCATACGTGTGGTAAATCAGGCGAATAATATATTGGCATTTTTATATTGGTAGATATTTCCGTTATACCTATTAATCCGCTATTTAAATGGTTTTGATTGAAATCGTCAATGACTACTATCAAATATTTGGGTCCATATAAATCAATAACCGCCAACGCAATATTACCACTTGCGTCTACATTTATGTATGGTAATCTATACCCCATTACCCAACCCAATGTTTGATTTATAGCGACTGGTTGTGCACATATATTAGTACATTGTATTTTTTGTGTATAATCAAAAAAAACGATAACTGTACGCGTATCTATTGTATAGGTTATAGAATCTTTCGTATATGTTCCACCGATAAAGTTCATCGTAATTTTCCCATTGGAAGAATTTATTGTTACCGGATTAAATGATGGATCTGTAAATGTAATACCTGAAGTCTTTATTGCTGTATTTATTGTGGGAACAAATGTGGTATTCGTATAATTTCCCGATTCTATTGTTACTGAGACAGTCGTTTCAGTATTGCCATCAGAATCAACAAATGATACCCAAAAACACGTATTACCATAATATTTGTCGATTGTATACCATGTATATGGTATCTGAATAGAGTATAAACGAAGCGATAATACATTTGTTAAGGTTTCCGACAAATCTAATGTATAATCAGTGGATGATTCATTGGGAGTAGTGGCTTGTCGATATTGACTATCTAAATTAATAAATCGATGTGTGAGATTTTTTAACGTAGGATTCAATGTATCTTGTACTACTGGAAGCGGAGCAGAATTTACTACTCCCAACATTTCTTGTTTCATTGGTACGTGATTATTGTTAAAAACTTTGATTTTTTGTTTACGATCAGTAATCTTAATCGTTTGTGTAGGATCTTCTTGTGTTAATGCTTCATTTTTCCACCAATTTTCACTTTGTTTTCGTGCGTGAGTAGTATCCGCAGGAGTATCCGTGTTTTCATCTTCTAATCCATAAGCATATTCTAATAACGTATTTTGAACATCTTGAAAAAAAGAAGCCATTTCACGATCGTTTTCATCGTTGAATTTATTAATATAAAAATCCGTTTTTTCAGTAATATCGTCTGAATTGACTTCATCTAAATCTAAAATAATTAATAAATCAGATACTGTATAATTATTTACATCCGTATCAACATTCATATCACGCATTTTTTTGTATTATATATAATAAGTGTTATTTTTATATATAAATTTTGTCCCAATATTAATTGCCTGAGTGCGATGCCTGGGTGCGCCGGGGTGTCTTTTTTTCAGTTCTCTTTTTTCAGCGATTGATCTTCTATCGCTGGCGCGCCAAAATATCGTTGGAATAGCTCACGCAATTCGTTCTTAAAATCGACGTCTATACATAGTTTATGTTTCAATAGTTTTTCGGGTATTGTTATTATCCCGCTTCCCCGTTTTAGATGTGTTTTTTCCTTGAACAGAATGTGGTCAAATAATTTTACCATATTCGAATTATATGTTTCTAGTGTTGCTCGATCTATCCTATAGTTGCTTTTATACACGTATCTATTATAATTGCCTGTTTGATACACTTGATAATATTTATCTGTTTGAATAAAATTTGTAATGAGCCCAATGCCTTCGATTTTGTTTGTAGTATTATTCATTTCCACTATAAATACTGATGACTTTAGTGGAATTTTAGCGGTTATTTGAAGGGGGGCGCCATAAATACACCCATTGAAATTATATTTCGCCCTGAAATCGCAATTTTCTTTCCAGGTTTGCTCATTAAATCGACTTGTTGCAATATGAACATGTGACATTTATTTTGATTCTTTTAATTCTTTTAATTATCTTATTTGTTGATGGATATTGTATGGATAATATAAATTATACAATTAAATATAATTTCAATTTTAGTTTGAATATGTATATGATATATGTCAACCATATTTCAAACTATTTCAAAATCGTTTCGTAATCATAAATTAAAAAAATTGGTGAATGTTTACCAGCTTCACTATAAAAATGGTGTCGCTCAGGGCTTCGGTGACTACTTGAGGGGATGTTTTTGTTTGCTTCAAATTTCTAATATGCTTGGTCTACAATTTGATATGGACCTAAAAAATCATCCTATGAGTAAATTTTTACAAGAGAATGATACGGATATTGTATATCCTATTAATTATTCAGATGTTTACAGATACGAAGATTTGAATTATATTCCCATTAATCCGAAAAAATATAATAAAGATTCCGTTCATTTTATGACAGGATTGGTTAAAAAATTCAATACAATCAATGCGAGTGATTATTATTTTTTTTGTCATAGTCTTCCCATATTCGACCAGTTTACACCTCAGGGGCGCAGGTTTATAATGTCAAAAATAATGCCAAATGAATTAATGCGTCGGTATATAGATGATAATATGATTACGTTGGGATTAAAAGTAAAACAATATGCTGTTATTCATATTCGATGTGGGGACACCTATTTTCTTAAAAATAACCAATTGAGTGAAATCCTTGTGAGCAAAGTGTTGTCTATTTTATTGAAAAGTATTCGTTCTTCGAATACATATTTAATTTTGAGTGATAATGACAAAATGAAACATATTATTAAAAAGATTTTTCCAAATGTAATTATTCATTCAAATAATATAACGCATTTGGGTGAATCGACAGATCAAACGAATGAATCCATTATGAATACTTTGTTAGATTTTTATTTAATGTCGCAATCTTATCAAATTATATCGTTTTCTTCTTATAATTGGGGTAGCGGATTCAGTCAATGGTGTAGTGTTATTTATAATATACCATTTTCTAAATTTGTAATTGCATAGGCATTTTACTATTGTTATTGTTATTGGGGTTATTATTGTTGTTATTGTTGTTGTTAGTACCAACAAAAAAATTATGACTACCGTGAAAGTATTTTATTTTACTCGATTTTAAACACAATCTTTTGTCACATAAATAATAAAATGCCTCTCCCCATAAAGGGAGATCTCCCCACCTAAAAATATAAATACAATTTGTTTGTTTTACTTTTTCGATATATTTTTTAAGCATTTCATTTTTTCGTAATAATTGTAAGTTTAACCCGATCACATTTGTATATGGACCCGACGGTTGTTGAAAAATAACCGATGTTTTTATATTATTTTCCTTTAAAAAATTCAAAGTAAACTTGTTCAGCCCGTGTGTTACAAATTCTTGATCCATTGTCCACATACCATATATCGTAAGACTATTTGTTAAATTATTGAATATTTGTGAAATGTTGAAATCTATTATACAGTCTTCGTCTATTCTTAAAATCATATCATATTCTTCTACATAATTCCAAAAATCTACAAACCAAAATGAGCACATGTGTCTATAATTCAATCCAAAACTGTTGGTTGGACTATACGTTTGTATATTTTTCTTATCAGGGTTGAATGCTTTATCCGCAATACATATAAATTTTAAATTCAATTGTGGTGTAAATGATGATATATATCGTTGATGTTCTTCTAAAATATTACCTTCGTGAAATATGAGATTGTCTATCGATTTATTTGTTTCGTCAAGATTTTTTAATATATTTTTATTCCGTTGAATTAATGTGTTATATTTCTGAATTTGTGTATATCCTCTTGTTAGTACTACTATGGCCGTTTTTTTATCCATATTATTCGGAATATTCATATTGAATTAGTCATTTAAAATAAAATTATAATTTTTACAATTTTATTTGGTTGTAGTGTTTATTTATTTGTTTTTATAACATTTCCGTAATTTTATCTTCTAAACACTGATATCTTGTGTTACTCATTAAGTCCAATAATGATTTCCATGGTGTTATCGATTTAAGAGCATCTAACCCTTTTTCACAAAATAAATTTAATAAAGCGGGACTATATCCAGACAACATAGATACATTCTTTTCACTCGATAAACACGGGAACCCGGTTGTACTACGAAAATTCCAGAATAAAATGTGAGGTGGGGTAAATGGTTCACCATAAAGGAGCATACCTGCGTCGGCATATTTTTTAGTCATTACTTGGTAAAGTGCTCCCGTATCACCGCCTCCTGAATCATTCATCTGCATATCTGAAAAAATAGCAACAATCATCCCCGACACTTGGTCAGGTTTCAATTTCTTTTCAATAATTGCACTCAAAATTGTCTCAAATGCCAGTGTGAAATTAGTAGAATACCCCACTTCTCCTCTTGTTAATACATCAATCATATCAACAAATGTATCACATCCATCTAAATTATGCCACGTAGGGTTGTCACTAAAAGACAAGACCCGTTTGCCTAGCAACGATTTTTCAGCTACTCGACAACCTAATGCCATTGCACAATGATACGGACCACCTCCAAAATCCGTCATTGAACCTGAAAAATCCAACATGGCCAACATTAAACTTAAATCTCCTGTTTGTGACGCGTTGTCACGCCATTGAGAATTCAATAAATCAATTTCTAATTGAATTGACGCCGCAATTTCAGGGGATGACGACTCACTTTTTCTTTTAAGTAAATCGAGCGCTTGAATCGTGAAATTTTCTAGACCGACGCGTTTTCCCTTAATCTCTATTTCGCCTGCCACAGCCATACGGATACGTTTCGTAAAATTTTCTGCGCAAATAATACGGTCTTCTAGCTCACTTCTTGGAGTATTATCTTTCGTAATATTTAAAAATGCCTGCTTTTGTTTTAAGATGGTTATAGAAGTCGTCTTTGAATGATCAATATCAGCCCAGTTATTCGCGCATTGTTTAATTTGAACCGTATCAATGATTCGATTCAGATTCGATACAAGTTTGCGATATTCTGTTTTACATTTTAATTGCGCGCGATTGTGTTGCTGTTGTGTGTTTGCCGAAAGCAAATATGAGTTGAAATAAGAATACGCTAGTTCTTGGAAAATCCAGCCGAATTTTCTTGATTTTTCACGAGGAACCCATTTTGCCGCCAAGGATTTTGATGGTGCATTAACATCGTCTGATAATTGCGTGTTTATAAGTGAAAACGCATATTGCATAAGAGGATCTGTCACAGACATATATTTTTGTTTACAATAATTACAGAAATATTTAATGTCCTTCCACGACCCAAATGGGTGATCACCCGACGTAGATGTTACAAACATAAGGAGAGCATATTTGGCTAATTCGGGGAAAAAACTATTCCATACAAAAATTTGCATATAGGAGAGTGCGTATTCTCCCTTTCCATCAATAATATCACGTGTATGTCCAATCATTTTATATAGTACTGTCATTGATTCCTTGTATACATCATATGTTACATGTCCTGCTTTATAACCACCAATCAAATTTTGCAAGGTGTGTCTTAATTGACTGGATAACGATTCTATTGTACTAGAATCACATCGAACCATTTGAAAACTTAATTGGAGGATCTTTTCTGATAAATCGGAAGACCAAGAATATTCTTGGTGACCATTTTCACCATATTGTATAGGAGTATTAGAATCAAGAGCGTTTATAAGTGCTGCCATTTACTGGTATATTTTATTTTTTTACCTTTAAGCCATATTTCTTAATGTTTTTTTGCGAGCATTTCTCTTGTTAATATAAACTCGTCTTGTGTTATTTAATGTTTTTGTGTCGATTTTTGTCGATTTTTCAGCAGTTTCTGAAAAAATAATAAATATATCATTTAAATCTTGAAACATTGATATTGATCTTTCTAATGGTATTGCGTCTATATTTTTTACACTCGTTAAAAAAGTAGAATCTAGATTTTTACTGGGTTTTAAAAAAAATTGTATATCAGATGGTTCAAGATTGATGTTATATTTTACAATCGACAACACAATGTATCTTTTGTTATTTATGATACTGTTTTTTTTAAGTATTCCAATCATTTCATCTCTAGAAATATAGTTGGGGGTTTTCATTAATAATTTTTCTTCTTTTATTTTTTCAATATCATTATTTCGATTTACATAAATACAGTGAAAATGTATATGGTTTATATCTTCTGTATAGAATGATTCGTATTTTTTATCTTGTATTTCAAAATCATCTATCCATTTACTATCTAATTTTGTATCTTCTAATTCTAAATCTGAATCAGAATCTTTCTCTTGTTCTCTGTTCATTTATTGTATTATACAATAATTATATAATACAATATTTATTATACCGAATCGAATTTTTTGGATGTTGTTCCATAATAATAATCATCATATTCATCATAATCATCATAATCATAATCATCACAATCACTTTCATCATTATCAATATTTGAGTATTGATCATTTGTCATTTTATATAATGATTCATAATACTCTAATCCGTGCACTTCAATAAAGTCGGTTTTATATTTTTCCCATGTGTCTACCAATTTATCGAATACTATGTTTGCTTCTTCGTTAAATGTCTTCTCACGTTGAATTTTTGATGGTTCGTACTGACATTTAACTGTGCGATTATTATTGTTGTCATCGTAATTATAACTTAAATAAGCCCAACCCGGGGTTAATTTAATCGTTTCAACTGTATTTATTACGGTAGTAGATGCGGATTTATAATTTAATTGTGAATTAGATGTGGATGTTTGTATTGTTGGTTGTACAAATAATTCGGGAAAATCATTCTCTGTATGCGTATATTCCTGTTTTTTATAATTGTTATTTGTAAATGTGTTTTTTGGTGCGCGATATTTTGATTCTGGAACTGATGGTTGGAGCGAGGGAACTCCGGAGACGACTGTCGACTGAGTTTGCATTAAAAAGGGTGTTATTATATAAAATAATATATGTTTTTATTATATTATTTTATATTGTATTGTCTTTAAGTTTCATTTTTATACCTTTTTTATAAAAATCAATGTTTTCTTGTTTTTCTAGATTTCTTGGATTTTCTAGATTTCTTTGACTTCTTAGATTTCTTTGATTTTCTAGATTTCTTGGATTTTCTAGATTTCCCTCCTTTTTTTTCAGTAAGTTTTTTAACCCATTCATCATTTATTTCATTTGATTCATAGAATGTCATATTTTCACGAGTATATGAAAATTTTGTGTCGTAATCGTCTATGGAGGTCTCCGGAAAGCGATGGATTTTACCATATACATTTTTATTTGTGTTACCCATCCCACTTTCATCACGACGTACAAATGTAATTAATGTTGGATCCTCATATTTTCTCATAAATAGATCTCCAAAAACCCAATAATTTTTACCTACTATTAAATTATCGCCATTTATTTTTGGATGTGTGGTTAACAAAGTTGAATAATCCGCATCGCTCATTGTTCTTATTTCACTCTTTGACATTTTTATTATATAATATATCAAGAAAAAATATATATTATTGGTTCTCTTTTTTGTTTTTGTTTTTGGTTTTGGTTTTGTTTATTTTTGTTTATTATATTACACTGGAATAATCCATTCTGGGTCCCTAACTACGCGTTCCGCTCCCCACTAAATATCATCAATATTAACAATTTTTTCTTCATCTTCATTTTCATCTTCTTCTTCTTTAAGACTTGGTTTTTTAAGGGTTTTTAATGTTATATTTTTGGGCGCTTCTCCACTTATTTCTAATTTTGTTAATTTCATATATTCATCTGTTCTATCATCTACAAAATCAACAGAATAATCTTTTGCTGTGGTAAATGCGTTCGCGCAATCATTCGTCATAAATATATTCCAATTTACGGTATTTACTTGAGCTCTTAACCTATCTTTATCTAAATCTGAATACACTTCCAATAAATCACATTTATCTAAGTCTTTTCCTATTCCCGTTTTTGTTGTTTCGAATTCACGAAGACCAATTAATACCCATTTTCCATTACTTAATATATTATCTCGCTTCAACCTTCCACTAAATTTACCGCGAATAATGCATAGACGTTTGGTATTGTCTGCGCATATAACATGACACATTCCATTTCCTAATACTGCTGTCACTTGTGCGTATATTTCAGATACATCTGTTGAAAGACGCGTTCTGGCTGATTGCTTTGACGTATTATCTGTCGTAAATTTACGCGCTTGACTTTTATGACCACTTCCACCTTTTACGTTTTTTACCATGATTTCTTATTGATTTATTATATTATTGGTATTACAATGTTTATTTCAATTTTATTTAATAATAATAATATAATAATAATATAATAATAAATTGAAGTATTTTGTTTATATATACACGGTGATAACTAACAATAATACCCCGAATACAGAACACAAGTGTAGTATTCTTATAAAATGAAATCCATTATTATTAATATCCCTACTCTAAAACGCGACTTTATCTTTTGTATAGGTCAAAACGCAGAAGACAATGATACGGTGATTGATTGTGCACATCCAGATGATTTATGGTTCCACGTAGCTCATAAATCATCGTGTCATATTACAGCTGCAATTCCAGACGATATAACCAGAAAAGATTTAAAATATATTATCAACCAAGGTGCTACTTTATGTAAAAAAATGTCTTACCCCACAGAAAAAAAACTAGATATTTTATTTACAAAAATAAAATATGTACAGAAAACGGATATTGCTGGTAAAGTTATTATTATGGATGGTCACGGAACTATAAAAACAGTATAATCTTATTCAATACCGTCATATCCCCTAAAATACATTTTTATTTATTGCTTTTGGTAATCCATGTCCAAATAAAATCATATATATCAATATAAACGCCGCCAATAAAATACTTCGGTTTTCAGCCACAACTTGGGTTTGACCAAGCATAAAAATCATAAAGATGTACAATAAAATACCGATTATTACAGAATGTAATAACATCATTCGTCCGCTTTCCATCTTTTCTATATACTCTGTTATAGAAAAAAAAGCATTTAAAATGTCTAAAATTGTAAAATATAAAATATTATATACTAAATCACGTATAATGAAACACGTATAATGAAACATATACAATGACTCCATCGTTTGTCGTCTACGGATCACTCAATTTACTAATGTAATGATTCGTAACCCATCATATAGATATATTTGTTATCATCGTCTAAATAATTATTTTTTTGTATTTGTGATATATTTTTATAATTATGATAAGAGATACCACAATTGTCTTCGGTTGCATATTTAATTTTAAGTATAGTTTCTCGATGATTATGAATATTCCATCGCCCTAATGGCGTTTTAACGCGTGGCAAAGATATGCCTTTAAAGATCCCAATAATACTTTTAAAGTTCATTATTATAATTATATAAAACGCAAAATATAATATTATTTTTTTCAATTTTTTACACCTTTTCTCATTTAAAACGCACATTTTTCTATAATAATTTTAACTTTTATAATTGCTTCTTCAATTGACAATTCATATAATTCTCTATGATTTTCTTTATTTAAATTATATTTTTTTAATTCTTTGTGTACAATTGTTTCTAATTTAGAATATTTTTTTCCTTTTGGAATAAAATAAATATAATCAAATATCCAATCACAACCTCCTTGGCTTCGCCCTCTATTTAAAGATGTTAAATATCGTGATTTGCCAATTTTGGGTCTTGATTTTGCTATATTTCCTGTTTCATAATCAGTAATTTCACAGTGACCAATATAAATACATTCATTAGTATAATCATTATTTTCTTTATAATTTGAATCTATTGATTTTAATATGTCTTTACATTTACAACCATTAATTGGTAATAAAGAATTAAATGTATCTTGTAAAATTGTTTCGTTCATTTTGGTTTATTGTAATAATAATATGAATTAAAATAAATCAATTTTATTCAAATAGGCGTTTTAAATGAGAAAAGGTGTAAAATATACTTTATAAATTATATGTTTTTAAATCTTCACTGGTGTAAATCTCGGAATATACAATCCATTTTTTTTATGTGTTTCATAAAAACTTTCCCACGTTCTAACATCTTTTATATCTTTAATACATTTATTCTGTGTCTCACACTTTTGTTCGCCTGGTTCATATCCAAATTCATCATAAAAAGCTTCTAATTGATCATCATCTATGAAATCTATTTTTTGAGTCGAATGATTTATATTTCCATTGTATTTTTGTATCCGATTTAACCATATAGGAGAGAAGGACGCATAATATTCCCAATGATTATTGTATCTTTCCCGTATATTTGTGTTGTCTCTCTCTAATTGGAATAGGCTTAAATAATTATTCTCATCAATTTCATATAAACACGCGATTGGTAAAATATTGCGTGCTGTTACCGTTTTATCTGCTACTATTGTTTCATACATTATGATATCGTTTGGATCGACAATTATGTATAATTTTTTCCCCATTGTTAAATTAGACTGAATTGAGTAATATAACATTACATTGGATAATATTAATACTCTTATGCTAATATTCTCTACAAAGTCTACACTATTTTTTAATTGTTTTAGAATCTTATCTTTATCTAACTGTATATTTTTATCAATAAAATGGTCGACTATAATATCGAACGCATTGTGTAATTCTTCCGCAGCACACTGATGTAATATATATTCCGCAATATGTGCGTATTTCTTCATACAGAGCATTGTTTGTAAATCGTCATTGTTTTCTTTTTCTTTTTCTTTTTCTATATGAATTAGTCCGTGCTGTTGTTTTAGCATAAACATGTCTAAATTATATGGCCGGATTAGTAAATTATTTACAATATTAGATACAATTCTGTCTCTGTCCCGATCTCCCGAGTCACACATTTTTTTCCATTCTTTATGTTTTTTTATGAAATATTGTTGAAATGATGGATTTAATGTGTAATAAAAGTTGAAATAAATTTTCCATAATAGATCAAACAATTCATTTTCAAACCCCGAATAATACAATTCATATGCCCAAAATATACAGCCATCATTTTTATCAATGAGAGAAGTGAGGAATGATATTTTCACTTCGTCTTTCAAATATAAATATCTAGTAAATATTATATTTTGCGTCATTTTTCCTTTTTTTAAAAACTTGATATTATTATTAATTATGATTAGTATTTTATATTAAAAATACATCAATTTTATTTTATTTTACATATTTTAGAGGTTTATTTTCTCATCTATTTATATAAAATGGCAGAAGGATGGATGGCTCTCGTTGCGCGCGTATTCAAGGAAAATCGTGCGAAAAATCCGGATTACAAATATAAACAAGCGATGGTTGACGCAAAGAGACAATATAAACCGTCTTCTTCCTCTTCCTCTTCTGAATCCTCCTCTTCTTCTCCTCCTTCCAGAAAATCCAAGTCTCGAAAAATGAAAAAGTCTAGAAAATCCAGAAAGGGAAAGAAGAACGGAAAAACGAGAAAGGGGCGAAAGTAAACTCATAAAAAAAATGACACCATTTCAATAAGTTCTTCATATCCTACACTATACATAAAGTCATTAAATAATGATGCGTTTTTTTGTATTGTTATTGTTTTACGTGTATTAATATGAATATTTTGAATTAATAGTTCAGAGAATCCACGTACAAATTTATTTTTACTTATATTTTTATTTTTATTATTAAATATCCCTGTTAATAATGAAAAATACATCATACTCAGACTATATTTATCCCATGTTACACAATATTGCTGTATTATCCCCGTAATAATTTCATCTTTGGGTTTATTTATAAATGATTGAAGAGATAAAACAGTCGATGTTTTGAAATGTTCTATAAATTCCGATGAAAATATGTTTAATGGGTTCAATCCCCATTGAATATAATCATTACATACCGTTTCAATATTCATCATTGATATACTTATATTAGAGGATGATTGCTGTAAAAAACATAACATGTGTATTTCTATCGGTAAAAAATAATTCGATGGGTCGTATTTTGAAAATAAATTACTTTTTCTCTCTTCGTTCATTGTTTGGATATGAAAAGATTTATCAAAGTTTGTTAGAATTGGTTTATTATTCAAATCAAATAGGATGTTTTTAGGGGTTATATTTAAATAAACTATATCTTGATTGTGTAATATTTGAAGCGAACTTAATAAATATTTGTATGTATCAATTAACGTCAATAAATATTTCTTGGGAACCAGTTGATTTTGTTTGTTATAAAAATATTGGTAAAAGGAATTATTACTACCGTAATCTAAATATGTTAAAAGCATATACTGTTTGTCTTCATTTTCTCGGTTTTGGTATTGTTCTTGTAATAAGTCTTCATCGTGTAATTCTCTTATTTTTAGATACGTTTTTTTTATGACAGGGCTGAAATACTGGTCATAATTTGGTATAGTTATTATTCGGTTGGATATATAGATTTCATTTTGACAAAAAAAATCAGATTTTTTTGTTGTATTTTTATTTTTTTTTTGATGTGTCTGATTTGATTGGACCCTGAATGAAGGTGATCGACATGAAATTGGTATATTCATTTTTGAACTATTTATTATAGTCCCCTATTATTTTATGTTTATTTACTAATCATCATAAAATATCTATTTTTATATGTTTTTTTGATTTTATCTTGAATAATAGTATTATCTGTTACATTAATACCAATTAGTCGCGAGATTTCATCTTTCAAAAGTTTTGTATTACCGTTACAGAAATCATTAAATCCGTCCGATGGCTTGTATTCTCTCAGACAAATATTATCAGCAATGTGTTTGTCCATTGCGTCCAGAAAATCCTTCTGAACACTTATGTATTGTCTACGTGTTTGCGGCTCTTTTTGACAAGTGTCTTTCTTTCTGAAATAATATCTGGCGCTTTTAAACATTTTATCTATTATATCACCTTCATAGCCAATGTCTGTCAATCTTTTCACTTCACCTTCAACAAACGTTTCATTTGTTTCAACCCAGATATTCCACGCTTCTTTGAAGCTATGTCTATCATCATATTGATGAATCTTTGAAAACTGATACAATTCACTCATAAATTCGAGTGTAAATTTGTAACGATAAATGTTTATGTTTTTATTTGTTTTATTGAAGATTTCATTATCTGGTACGGATCGCTCCATACTAATAGATTCAGCATTGGCGCCTTCGGTTCGCTCCAAATCATTTTCTAAATTAGTGTTATTCATTTTTTTAAAAGTATATACGTAATGGTTATGGTGAATTAAAAGGATAAATTATTTTCATTTCAATTTTTTTAGTATTTGATTATATCACATCACGTAAATAAAATATACAAGATGAATTATCCAACAAGTTATATGATTTCAACACAAGTTTATTTAGATCCATATGATCAACAGTATCGAAATATTGTTATTATTAATCTTATGCCAGAAGGACCACTTAAACGATTTGTGAGACGAGCACAAATGCCATTATTATCTCCGTTTTCTTCTTCTTCTTCTTATTCTCAAAGAAACACGTGTGTATTTGCTCTTACTAATTTACGAGGACGGTTTAGTCGCGATAATTTTATGTGTGATACCGAAATACCCGATTTATTTTCATTTTTAATGTCGAATGGATATAAGATTGATACAAGTCTTACTAAAATGATGAATAGTAGCGATTTTAGGTTGGATAATAATAAAATTATTTGTTTTATTACCTACGTAGGTATTGGAACAGGGTCTGCCTAATATTTTTTTTAAAATTGATTTTGATTATAATGGTTTTATTATAATCAAATTATAGATAGAAAATGTTTGATAACGAAATTGGTATGGATATTCCAGATATAGTGTTTTGTTACGGTGAAGATGTGAAAGAAAATGTTCTACAATATCTGAAAAATTTAGGTGAAAAAGAACGAATTGCATATAAAATTGCGTATAGTCATTTGGGTACATCATTTAATATTATTAGAAGCACTGGATATGTTGAATGGATAAATGAAAAAAATAACGAACAAAATAAAAAATAAAATCGTTATCGTTGTCTTTGTCTCTGTCGCCGTCTAGTTAAATATCGTGTTGTATATTTGTATTTTTTACTATTATTATTTTTTCGTCCGTTTCCACCTTTTTGTATTGCTTGTGGAATTTTTACAATATTATCAGTATCTACAAAATCAGTTACACTCCCAGATGTTCTATCTAATACATTTTCCGCTTGATTTATTTTTTCTTGTATTGCGTTTAATGTTTCTGTCACGGTATCCGCGCTCATTTTTATACTTTGTGCTCCAGCATCAGCAACAGCGAATCCTGCTTTAGCAATATCATCGGCGACACGAGCAGCTTCAATGACTTCACCTATACCAGGTATCATTCCTGCTGTATCTAATCCGATTTTCACAGATGAACTTGCCATTTTTTCTCCTAATTTTTCACCAATTTCCATTGATTTATCTACTAATTTATTTAATGGTTTATCTGCGGCATCTAGTACGATGGATGCTTTATCAGCAATATTTGATGCTGCGATTTTAAGGTCTTCTTGAAATTGAGGATCTTCTAATTTTTCACTTGTTTTTTCTAAAATATCTTTTGCAATATCAACTGTTTTTCCGATTGCTTCAGGAACTGTTTCGGTTATACCAGAATTTTCCACCGATTCATTTAAACTATCTACTAAAACAGATCCAACTTGATTTATTTTTTTACCTACACCGGATACTACATTAGATATTAGACTGGGTTCTTGTGATAATGGTTGTGATGATAATGGTTGTGATGATAATTGCTGTTGTGGTTGTTCTATTTTTGCGTAACCTAGCCTATTAGCTATAAACCCTGCGGCTTTTGACGCTACACCAGTTACTGCGCCTTTGGCTAAATTCGCAACATATCCAAATGGTCCTTGATGCGGTTCTTTTATGTCGGTATTATTATTGTTATTATTAATGTTGTTATTACTTCGGGTATTTGTGAATCCTCCATTCATTTTACGCTGTCTTCTATTTTTTCTAGTCTTTGCATTCGTATTCATTATTATCTATTATATTATGTTTCGGTTTTATTTCGGTAAATTTAACCCATATTCATTCGATATTCATTCAGATATAACTTCGTTTTCCTCCAAAAAACTTCGGCTTACATCTACACTTTCATCAAAGATTTCTTAAAATCCGCAAAACTTGTACCATATCGTTTATCTACCACTTTTCTATCTACCTTTTTCAAAAAACTAAAATTTGCTATCTTTCCTTCACACGAATATCGGTTTGCGTTATCCTTTACGATTTTTTCTACATCTTGTTGTGCGGTTTTTGGGGTATGTGATTTTGAATCTACTGGGATGCCCGCCGACTGAATGCTACTATCTTTATTATAACTCTTAAATTTTGCAAATACATTCTTTGGTTGGTCGACAGATTGTTGTTTCCCCTCTTCCCTTTTCTGTTTTTCCTCTTCTTCCTTTTCTTCCTTTTTCTGTTTTTTCTCATTTATTTTTCGCTCTGCTTCTTGTAATTCGAACTCCATATCTACATAAATACTTTTACAATTGTTTACTATCACATATTTTCTTGCAATTACTTCTAAAAATCGGTAAGGGATTGTATTATCAGTATAATACGCAAATGAACCACGCGAATTGTCGTAAAACATTACTACATTACCGTTTGGTGTATTCTCAAAAAGAATGGTGTTTTTAAGAGAATCTAATCTTTCTGTGGATAGTTCAACGGACTCCATCTTTTTGAATTTATCAATGTATTTATCTTCATATCTCTCATTTTTTTTTATGGTTATTTCTGTTGATTCTTTTGCGTCTTCTGATTCTGTTGTGTCGTTTGTTTCATTTTCTCCATTTATAGTGGTCCCGCAAATATACAATGGATAAATTACATCATTTATTATATACATTGATGCGGTATATGCTTGATGTTTCAAATATCGTAGTGTTAATGTATAAAACAAATTTTCACGGAAATAATTGTGAATGAACATAAAAAAAATGATACTTCTAAATCCTAACAATAATTGATATGTAATATTGTTGGTATTATTGTTATTGATGTCATTATTGTAGTGATTATAGTTATTGTAGTCATTATAGTTCGACTGTTCTTCATACAAATTCTGGTCTATTTTAAATTCATACGCGTAATTCATTTTCTATGATATATTATTATTGGATAATATGTTTAAATTGGTTTCATAAAATTTATGATATTTGTTTGTATTGATTTGTTTAATTGTGATGATTTGTTTAATTGAGTTGATTGAGAGGATTTGTTTGATTGTGTTGGTTGTTTTGTTTTGGTTGATTCTGTTATTTGTGTTTTCCTCAATTCAAATAGCTCGGCGATTTCATCGGATAAATCCGCACATTTTATAAGTTCATATGTTTGTTTTGTATTATTCGGATGAAGTCTAACTAAATATAATTCGGTGACTATTTTATTGTATTTGGCTTCTAAAATGGCTTTATATGTATTGAGTTGTAAACTGTAGTGCCAATAATTGGTGTCTGGTAAATGATTAATACATTTTGTTACTGCGTATTTATTGAATCCGCTACTTTTTGTAATTTCTTTGGCGCGTTTCCAATCATATATAGTAAGCGTTCCATCCGGATTTTCATATACCATATCAATTGATCCTGCTAATTTTAAATCCTCGTGATAAATCATCCATTCTGTGCGGTACGGTTTGAAATCGGGTAAATCTTTTGCGTATTGTAGGAAATATTGCCATTCGTCTGACGCATTAGGAGGCGGATTGCCGTCCTCCAATTCTTGATTATAGACTTGTAGTAAATCTTCGTGTGTATATTGCAACGGTTTATCAAATTCGTCATACAAATTCTGGTTCATAAAACATTCAATGTCAAAATGGAGATCGGTGCCGGCGCCGGATACTGACGCGGCATTTTCCGACCATTGGTCTTTGATTTGTTGTGGTGTTTTCCCCCAATATTTGTTTTGTGGGTTCCAGTTTTTCCCTTTCATCATTTTTTGGATGATATCATCTGCGTCAAAATGGGGGAAATGACTGTGATTCCACGTGGTGACAGATGTGTATTTGGAGTCAGGGTCTGTTAAAATGGAGTATTTGTGTGTGGGTTCATCGAATACGAGATTTTTGTCTCGCTCATTCATATTTCGGCGTTGTAGAATAGGTCGTAGTTTAGACATTATTGTTCTTGTTATTTTCTTATTTTCTTATTTTCTTGTTAATAATTGATTATAAACCTTTTGTATTTTTAATCAATTTTATTTATTATTTGTGGAGCGACCATTAGCCGAAGGAGTTTCTTTATTTTCCGGATAACCAATATATACGAACGTATCCATTTTGACCCGCAGTACTTCCACCGCCTTTACCATCGCCCCCCTTACCTGCACCTCCGTAGTTATTCGACGAACCTATATTCGGAAAATTCACATAATTAGGATTATATGTTTGTGTGCTTTGAGCATAATAATCATATAGACTGGTTATATTACGTGAAAAACGCCCGTAAGGGGCAAAGCCATTAAAACTAGTTGTACTTGGAAGGCAAGGTCCGTACTCAGGTCCAGAAGCAGTAGACGCCGACATATATCCTCCGCCCCCACCTCCACCTGCCCCACCAACGCAAATATAATTGACGGTTGGATTATAATAGGATACTGATGAAGGTAAACCATTATCTCCAGGGGTACCATTCGAATTCGCACCCGTACCTTTGCCATTCCCTCCCTTTCCTACAACAATTACAGTAGATTGAGAATGTTGTACAGTATAATTTTCGATGACACCTCCTCCACCAGCACCTCCATCTGAACCTGACGAGTACGACCCGTAATCATTATGACCTGCACTTCCACCTCCTCCTCCCCCACCAATGTAAACAATACGTATTACAGAGCCTATTGGAATTGACTCTGAATAAGTGCCGGGTGTAATATATTCAGTATATTTCGCACTCACTAGCGTATTTATGTCCGCATTACCTATTTTGTAATTTGTAGTGATAGACGGTACCGATAATGTAGAATTTTTAGGAGCAATTTTAATGCCATAGTATGTGTTTATATTTGTGTTATAACTGCCGTTATCTGCTTGTAAATAGGTAAATAGGTTTTTAGTTGTTGAATTTACAAAATAATTCGCCATTATTGAAAACTATATTATATATTTATAATGAAAAATATTTCAATTAATCACATTATATAATTATATTATTCTATCCTTTATCAATTCTCTATTTATTTTCCAATATCGCAACTCGTTTTTTCAATTCTTGTATCTCTTTGACTAGAACACCGATGAGTCCTAAATAATTGAGCGTTTGAGTTTGTTCTCCGTCTTTTTCACCTGACACTAAGAAAGGGAATACCTCTTGGACTTCGTGTGCGATAAAGCCAATATCTTGTTTATCTGAGTCAATTTTGTTATATGTGACGGGGTTTAATTTGTCTACGTTAAATAATGTCGGGTCTAATTGTTGGACGTTTTCTTTGACACGATAATCAGATGTTGCGTTGAATGAATATGCTGTTACATCGCCATTACCATTCACATAAAATATATTAGATGATGGAGCAATAGAAAAACCAGTTCGTTGGATTAAAATTACTTTATCATTAGAGAAATCGCGTAGCCCTAAACCGGTACCCCAATCCGGTGAATAATTAATATTAATATTTTTTGCACTTTGTCCCTCAGTATTTACATTAATTCCGTTATTTACTGTTAATTTACCAAAATTAAAATCTGAACCAGGCGTTGGAAATACTACATTTACCTGGCTTGAACCATCATATGGCTGTAAGTTGTTAAAGGTTATAGTATTATTTACTTTAGTTGCTGTTGCTGCGTTTCCTGTGCAAATATTTGCAGTTTTAGCGTTTCCTGATAAATCCCCAATAAAATTCGACGCGATTGTATTTCCCGATGTGTCTACACTAAATTTGCCATTCACATTTAATCCACCTGAATATATTGTACCACTCGTGTTTATTTTCGTGACATTTGCGTCACCTAATTGTAGACAATTAGAATTGGTTACTTTAGCGTTGGCACCAATTGCTGTCGCGTTTGATAAATTAGAAATTGAAACATCTGCGCTATACCCTATTGCGGTATTACTTGATCCAGTTATATTGGTATTTAAAGAACTATATCCAATTGCTGTATTATCATTACTAGTATTTTTGCCCATTGACATAGTACCAATCGCGGTATTATTTGATCCAGCTATATTTTTTGTTAATGCTAATCCACCCATGGCGGTATTATAATTACCAGATGTATTTGATGATAATGCGCTCTTACCTACTACAGTATTAGCTTTACCAATGTCATTTACGGATAATGTGTCATACCCTATTGCAGTATTATTTTCACCAGTTGTATTTTTTGATAATGCGTTATTACCTACTACAGTATTATTGTCATGTTGACCTAATCCTCTACCAATTGCGATGTTATTTATGTTTATATCAGAAGAAATAGTTAAATTTGGATAGGGAGTAATTGATAAATATATAGAATTAGATGAATATTTTATCTGATATTGTCCATTTGATGAAACTGCTACCGAAAAAGGTTCAAAAGGTAGAATTGCTTTTTTTATCCAGGTTATACCGTAATCTGATGATGTGAATATATTACTATAATCCACTATCATAGTTCCAATTCCATCGTCAAATCCATATTCAAGTCCACCTGTTATAATATTATAACCAGAATAAGTAGCCGTCTGATATTGACCAGATGATGTCATTGATATAGACGACCAATTCCCAGTGGATAAATCCAATGTTGGTGTTGTTTTAACCCAATTCGCACCATAATTATTCGAATAATAAATATTACCAGATGAACCACGTTGAACGGCTGACTGATACTTACCTGTTGCTGATATTGCTACGGAACACCAATTACCAGAAATATCATTACCGGAAACATCTGTCGATTTATTCCACGATAAACCATAATCGGATGAAGTATAAATTTTACCACCCTTTATAACAATTGTTTGGTATTGTCCTGTAGCTGAAACCGAAATACGTTGTATTGTATTACTTGAACTATCACTAATAATAGGAGAAGGGATAGAAGAAATAGGTGTAATACTATTTCTTGCTGCTACTATATTATTTGATAGTATATTTGTTATAGTGGTAGCATCATTTGGCGATGTTGTTGTCAATCCATTTATCGCTTGTATTAATGTGTTATTTGATTTTTCTAATTGGTCTAATCCATCTTCAAGAGTTTCTAATAAAAAGTATACATTTATTAATGAGGTTTTTTCATTACAATCCGAAGAAGATTTAATTTTGTTTTGAATAGTGGTTTCCAATAAATTTATATTTGATATATCTGTTAGTATATTACTTTGTAAAGATCCTATAGTGGAAGTTGTAGCTATTGTACTAGGTGTAATTGAAATTGTTGCTATATTAAGTGCTATAATAGCGGTGGTAAGAGCAGTATATGATGATGTAACTGTATTTATATCTTGAACAACAAAATTATTTGCTGTAAAAACATTTGTAATAACAGTTGGATTAGAAGATATAAAAATTTTAAATTTTGACGTCCAGTTATCTCCTTTATTAGACGAAACATAAATATTTGTATCAGTAATTGCTGATTGATATTTTCCATCTGCAGATATTGATACATTTTTCAAATTTCCGTTGCCAGAAATATCTATTGGTACGTTTGTCCATATGCTACCGTAATCTTCAGATTTATATAGTTTTCCATTCACAATGTTTTGTACAGCGGTTTGATATTTACCGTTTGCTGACATAGATACAGATTTCCAATTACCAGAAATATCTATTGTTACTGGGTTAAATGTTTTACCATAATTATTAGAAGTGTAAATATTACCATTTAAACTGCCATCCGTTACTGTCAAATATTGACCTGTTGCTGAAATAGCTATACTTGTAATATTCATAGCTGTTAATGAAATATTGGTATTTAAAATATTCCATGTGGTTCCAAACATTGAATAATCAAATGCTGGCATATTTGAAAATAAAGTAGAATCGTCAATCAATACTATAGGATTTATTTTATTCGCTGTAATTGTGTTTTTTACTATTAAATCATTTCCAATGTTGGTCGTTCCTGTTGTTGACCCAATATTTGTATTTATAGATTGTCCACCTATATTTAAATTATTCACTGTTGTATTAAATATACTGGCTGTTGCCAACGAAGATGTGATGGTGCCATTCTTTATATTTATTCCATTACTTACTTCTATTTTGTCTTGTATAGTTAATTTATTATTAATAAATGTGTCACCTGATAAGTAAGCGCCTATATTTATGAGTGTTGCTTTTGATCCAATATCTATTTGTGTTGCAGATACGTCAAATATTCTCGCGTATGATGAATCTGTCGTAATTTGACCACTAGTAACGTTCAATGTATTTGCAGATAACCCTGCAAATAATGTAAGAGAACCATCTATTGATAATCCACCCTTTACTTTCAAATTATTATTAATTATCGTTTTATTTAAACTACTATCTGTATTACCTGATAGGTCCGCACCCATATTTATTGTTGTGGCTGATCTGCCAATGGTTAATGATAAGGCCTTGGTACTAAATATACTTGCTGATGATGCGTCTGTTGTTATTATTCCAGTTGTCACCTTCAAATCCCCATCAAAAGATATATTACTATAACTGAAAAACCCATTTACTGTTAAATTACCGTTTACTGTCAAACTGTTTACACTACTATTTAATCCAGTAACAGCAAGGGTTCCACCTACGTTTAATTTTTCTACATTAGTCGCTCCATTCACAGTTAAAGCTCCTCCTACAACAAATGTGCTTGCCTGAGATAAAGTTAAATTATTCGTCACTTCCAACTTATATATTGTCGCGGTACCATTAATTCTAGTACCCCCATTTACAATTAAACCCCCTTCATATATTCCGCTACTAGTATTTATAATAGATGGGTTTGATGTTGAATTAATGATTACTGTTCCAGTATCAGATCCAATGTTTATTTTTGATGATTTTGTAAGTAAATTAAAAGATTGTTCTGACGATGAAGATACCAAATAATTTCCATTTAGTCCAATTCCACCAGCAACATATAATGCGTTACTCGATGAATTATTACTCGAATCCGTACCGGAAATATATACATTTTTATTAATTGAAACACCACCCGACACTACCAATGATCCTGAACCTATTGTTGCTGTTGCGTTATCTGTATTTGTAATAAATACATTCGCGCTTGTATCGAAATAAGACGTTTTAGCCACTCTGATTCCACCATTTACTATAAGTGCACCTCCAGTTGTACCAGTATTTGTCGCCGGCTTTGTTGAATTAATGGTAACGGTTCCGGTATTTGTGCTTGTTCCAATATTGATACTTGGTGACGCAGTTAATAAATTAAAAGATGAATCTAATGACGATGAAACTAAATAATTTCCATTGAGTCCAATTCCACCAGCAACATATAGTGCGTTACTTGACGAATCTTTACTCGAAGCCGTCCCGGAAATATATACATTTTTACTAATTGAAACTCCACCGGAAACTACAAGCGAACCTAATGTTGCTGTGGCATTATCCGTATTTGTAATAAATACATTCGCGCTAGTATCGAAATAAGACTTTTTAGCTACTCTGATTCCACCATTTACTATAAGTGCACCTCCAGTTGTACCACTAGCTGTGGCGTTTGTCGAATTAATAGTAACGGTCCCAGAATCTGTTCCTACATTGATACTAGATGAAGCCGTTAATAAATTAAAAGATTGATCGGTTGATGAGACCAAATAATTTCCGTGTAGTCCAATTCCACCAGTAACATATAATGCGTTATTTACTGGAACTATATCTGATTTATTTCCGCAAATATATACATTTTCTTTCGTATTTATTCCACCATTTACTATGAGAGCGCCATCTGTATTTGTCACGGGTTTTGAAGAGTTAATAGTAACAGTTGCTGTATCTGTGTTTATTCCCATATTGATACTAGATGACGCCGTTAATAAATTAAAAGATTGATCGGTTGATGAGACCAAATAATTTCCGTGTAGTCCAATTCCACCCGCAACATATAATGCGTTTTTTAATGGATCTATATCTGAGTCATTTTCGGAAATATATACATTTTTTGTAGTATTTATTCCTCCTTTTACTACAAGCGCACCATCGGTAGCTGTTGCTGGATCTGTACAATTAATAATAACTATTCCATTGGTAGATCCAACCCTTATATTTGAGCTTGTTTCAAATAAAGATATAGGTGATGAACTTGTGCTATTTATCTTATTTCCACCCATATGTATGTTTCCAGACATATCTATATCGCCGTATCTATTTACTTTAAATACTGTTATTTTTTCAAGATCATTATTATCTATTCTAAATTCTCCCCCAACGTGCAATATACATTGAGGTGTATTTGTTCCAATTCCAACATATGATACTTCCCCTCCGTGAATATAATTAGGATTACAAATGCCTGTAACATTACCTGTTATCAGACCATCATCATATGTTTTTGGCCAGAGCATTCCATCCGCACTAGAAATAGACGTATTATCATAAAATATGATTGAAGGATAAATGGGGAGTTTTGGTACATCTGTTTTAATATTACGTAAAAAAATATGTTTATCTATTGTTACCAAGTCAGATATAGTAACCTTACCACTAGATACACTTAACCCGTTATTTAGAGTAGTCGTTGATGATACATTTAGTGGATAAGTCACTTCTATTTTTCCATTAATACTTTTTAATCCATCAATTGTAAGTGGCGTTGAAATGGATGATTGAACCCCACCTAAATACGCAGTATTCTGCATAGTCCCATCGTCAAAATAAATCGTATTCACATTCAAAAGAGAATTTTTATTTAGATCCAAATGACTATTACTTACTATTTTACTATTTATTTGTCCTAATGTATTTGAAATAGTTTGATTATCACTTGTTGAAAAATGACTTTTAACTATATTATTTGTAGCGGAGTGATTTATACCACCATATTTTCTAAATGACATTATATTATATATTATGATATACTTATATTTCGAATATTTACCTAATTTTTTTATTTTATTATTTACAATATTTGTATAATAATAAAATTATTTGGTCAAGTTTCTAAAAAAGTTTGAAACTAATTGTTTGTTTTGGTTTTGTATAGGATTTAGTTCTCTTTTCGTATATTTTCTCGTTTTCTTTTTTTGGGATTTTCTCCTATTTTGTCTTGGTGTTTTATAATGAATACGAATTGTTTTCGGTAATGGTGTTTTATATGATAACATTTTTTTGTTTTCTTTTCTTTTTTGTGATATTGGATTTACTACTTTTTGTGTGGAGTGACCCACAGCCGAAAGCGTCGGGGATCGATTAAACTCCGGAGACGTATGTCGAAGGAGTTTGATTATTTTTGGTCGTTCCATCATAATAGATGATAATTCTGACAATTCTCTATCAATATCTAATAATTGGGTTTCAAGTGATATAGTATCTTTTTTTTGAGGAATGTTTACACGATATAATATCGGTTCTGATTCTAATTCTGGTTTTAATTGCGGCAAAATGAATGTTTTAGGAGTGTGAATTTTTTGTAAATCTACTTGTATTTCTGGTTCCACGTGTCCCTCCAAAAAATCCATTTCTAAACGTTGATCTATTGGTCTATTTACAGAAGGGATATTTAACATATTGGCTAAATCTTTATTGTCTAATTTGATTCTATACTTGTTTTTTTTGCCATCATCAACAATATCCAGTTTAATATTTGCGTATTTTCCGTTATAATCCGCATCCCATTTAATTTCATTTGTTTTTGTATGATGATGATTATCTTGAATAGTTGTTTGTGTAACCCCTTTATTTTTAATATATGTTGCTTCCATTATATTAAAAATATATTAAAAAATAGTAAAAACTATAAAATTATAATATTTGTATTTTTATTATGGAATTGAATATTTCTGAATTCGACTATAGTGATGATGTAGAAGATGTTGGACATTTTGACGATAATACGTTTATTCCTTACGTAAAACCCATATTAAAACCCATATTAAAAACGCAACCTCGCCCCCCCGCGCCTAAAAAAAAACAAGTGACATACGATGATATATTGTCATCATTAAATATGACTGTTGTAGATGGTAAATTACAAATTGTAAGAAATAATGTGTTGGAAAAGGGAAAAGCGAATATAAATGAAAAGCCGAATGCTTCGAATGTCAACTCTAAGATAAATTCAACTCCTTCAGCTAACGCGTCCGGAGTTCAGTCGCTCACCGGCGCCTACGGCGTCGGATCGCTCCAAAAAGCAAATATAAATTATAATCAAATACATCAGAAATTTCAACAGCACTCACAATCACGTAATCAAAATTCTTCGCCAAATGTATCCCGAATTCAGTCGCTTCAAACACCATATGAGAGACAACAGCAACAATATCAGTTAGAACAAGAAGTGCCAGAACCATTAACAAGAGAACAATACAAAAAAATGGTATTGATTCAATATTTAAATAATGAAGCTCAGAAAAGACGAATAAATGAAATGAAATCTAAAAAAATGATGTTTTCGACTATTTCGAATAATAATATAAATATTTCGGCACAGCGAGGAAATTCTGCTGATTTAAACCGGTTATTTCGATTTGCTAGTTAAAAATATTATAATATAAAAAATATATATGAAGTCAAAGAGTATTTTATCAAAAAAAACGAAATATATAAAAGGTGGGACCAAAAAAGATAAAAAAGAGCCGAAAGAAAAGAAGGAAAACTTGGTAAAAACTGTAAAAAAACGACCAAAATTAATCATTGTTGAAGAAATCGAGAAAATCCCAACTTTATTACAAAACGCAACTACAGTTACTGATTCTTTAGGTAGACAAATAAGAGAAGAAGAACAAAAAGAACAAAAAGAACAAAAAATGAAAGAAGAACAAAATTTAAAGGTATCTCCAGTTAAAATACATATGGAACCCGTTAAAAATAAAACAGTAAAAAATAAACGTGTAAAATTGATTGTAGTTGAAGAAAAAGAAGATCATCCCACATTAGCTGACACCCCATTAGATCATCCACCATTAGACCTTATCCAACATTTTAGAAAAAATGGGTATTCTTATTTGGAAGAATTATCTGAATCCGAATTATCATCCATCATAAATGAAGCAAATAAAGCATTTCATTACAATAAAACACCCATAATGACCGATAATGAATACGATATTGTAAAGGAATATATGGAACAAACATTTCCAACAAATCCAGTTTTAGAAGAAGTCGGTGCTCCTATCGAAAAAAATAAAGTTGTATTGCCATACGAAATGGCTTCAATGGATAAAATTAAACCAGATACTGGCGCCCTTGCAGTATGGAAACAAAAACATACTGGTCCATATGTATTATCGTGTAAAATGGATGGTGTAAGTGGTATGTATTCTTTTGAAAAAGGAGTACCCAAATTATATACACGTGGTAATGGAAAAGTCGGTCAAGACGTGAGTCATTTGATCCCTTATTTGCGATTTCCTAAGATTAAAAAGGGTGTTGGGGCTGCTGCAATCGTTGTTCGGGGCGAATTTTTAATTTTAAAATCGGTATTTACTGAAAAATACGCATCAAATTTTGCTAATCCTCGAAATTTAGTCGCCGGAATTGTGAACAGACAGACATTGGACGAAAAAGTGAAAGATTTACGTTTTGTTGCGTATGAAGTTATAGTTCCAACATTAAAACCGTCGGAACAAATGACTCTTCTTAAAAATATGGGGTTTGAAGTCGTGTTAAATAGTGTGGAATCCGATCTAACAAACGAATTATTATCTGAAAAATTGGTCGAATGGCGTAAAAATTATTTATATGAAATTGATGGAGTCATCGTAACAGATGATATTATCGTTCCTAGAACATCTGGAAATCCCGAACATTCTTTCGCGTTTAAAATGGTATTATCTGACCAAATCGCCGAAGCAAAAGTGGTGGATGTTATATGGACTCCAAGTAAAGACGGTTATTTGAAACCGCGTGTTCGCATTGAACCGATTCAATTGGGTGGTGTTCGAATTGAATACGCCACTGGGTTCAACGCAGCATTTATTGAAGCAAATAAGATTGGTGTTGGTGCGATCATTCAAATTATACGAAGTGGTGATGTTATTCCTCATATCCGCAGTGTAACGACACCAGCATTTGAAGCTAAAATGCCTACTATAAGTTATAAATGGAACAATACTCACGTCGATATTATGCTGGAAAATATTGAATCTGATGTAACTGTGCGAGAGAAACAAATCACTGGATTTTTTAGAGGAATCGAAGTGGATGGATTGAGTGGGGGCAATGTTGCTCGTATTATTGCTGCTGGTTATGACACTGTGCCTAAAATTATTCACATGTCCAAATCCGATTTTCTAAAAGTAGAAGGGTTTAAGGATAAATTGGCTACCAAAATTTATGAAGGTATCAAGGATAAATTGGCTGCGACTCCTGTTACTGTATTGATGTCCGCTTCGAATATTTTTGGAAGAGGTTTTAGTGATAAGAAAATTGAAGTGGTGTTGGAATCATATCCAAATATATTAACTTCAGGAGAATCCAGTGGGGAAAAGGTGAAAATGGTTGCAAGTGTCAAAGGTATGGCTTTAAAAACATCTGAATCATTTGTGTCTCATATTCCGACATTTTTGGCATTTTTAGCAGAATGTGGATTGACACAAAAATTGGTATCATCTGAGACGACAGAAGAAGTAGCAAAGTTACCTTCTGTAGAACATCCATTATACAAAAAATCTGTTGTTTTTACTGGTGTACGTGATCCGGCTGCTATTAGTGCCTTGAAAAATGTAGGGGGCATTTTAGGAAGTTCCGTTAGCAAAAATACGGTCGTTGTTATAGCGAAAAGTGTGAATGAAGATACCGGAAAAGCGGCAGATGCTAAAAAATTAGGTATACCTATTATGACGCCATCTGAATTTATGACGAAATATTTTTGAAGAAATATTTTTGAAGAAAGGAAAGAAGAACAGAAAAGATAAAATATATTTGTGAACAATAATAAAAAGATTTTATATGTATATATATAAAATGTTCAGGCTTATCGTTTTATTTGCGTCATTTTGCGGAGCTCTTTCGCAACAGGGGTTTCTTCGTGGTAATTTTTTGAATCGTCTTGATGATTGGACTGAATTTGGTAAATTTCAAGAAAAATTTATTAAAAAATACGAGACTTTAGAGGAATTTGAACATCGTTTTGGTGTTTTTCGCAATAATTTGAAAAACATTCTTTTACATAATTTGGATTCTACCCAGAATTTCACAATGTCTGTAAACGCATACACTGATTTGTCCCCTGCTGAATTCAAGGAGAGATTTACCGGTGGGTTCAGCTCTGTGAAGAAGACATCTTCGTGCGCTGTTTATAAGCCCAGTGGATCATCCGTTCCTAGTGCTTTGGATTGGCGCACAAAGGGAGGGGTGACTTCCGTCAAAAATCAAGGACAATGTGGGTCCTGCTGGTCATTTTCTTCTTCTGGCGCAATGGAAGGTGCTTGGGCAATTAAAACGGGGGAGCTTATTAGTCTTTCTGAACAACAATTGGTCGATTGCTCCAAGAAGTATGGAAATATGGCTTGCAAGGGTGGTCTAATGGACAGCGCATTTGAATACGCGATTGATACCGGAATGTGTGCGGACGAGGCGTATCCCTATACCAGCGGTGTTACTAAGGAAGCTAGTTCTTGCCACTCGTGTTCATCTGTTGCTACCTTTTCCAGTTGCGCGGATGTTCCTGCGAATAATCAAGTCGATTTGAAGGCGGCTGTTGCTGTTGGTCCTGTTTCTATTGCGATTGAAGCGGATACATCTGTTTTCCAATCGTATTCTAGTGGTGTTATTACCAGCAGTAAATGTGGAACCAACTTGGATCACGGTGTCTTGATTGTCGGTTACGGTGAGGAGTCTGGTATTAAGTACTGGTTGGTCAAGAATTCTTGGGGAACTTCGTGGGGGGACCAAGGTTACGTTAAAATTGAACGCAGTGATAGCACAAATGATGAGGGAATTTGTGGTATTGCGATGCAGCCTTCATTTCCTGTGGTTTAGATCGGGAATCATTCGATAGTGGTCTCCGGATTCTGAAAAAAATTGATAATTATTATATTGTTAAATATACCAACAATATAATTAAAAACTATATTATACAAATAATATGGATAATATGGATAATACAAATAATATGGATAATATGGAAATTATGGATGCAGAATATATTGAAAATAGATTTGATCTATGGTATAGTAATAAACTTATATTAACAAAATTCACTTGTGATTATTACACTAATTTAAAAATACTTAGATGTGATAATATGATGTTAACTTCATTAGATAATTTGCCAAATACAATTAATATACTTTATTGTAGTGATAATAAATTAACATCATTAGATAATTTACCAAATTCAATTGTTGAACTTCATTGTAGTCGTAATCTATTAAGATCATTAGATAATTTACCAAATTCAATTGTTCGTCTTATATGTGACGGAAATATTTTATCATCATTAGATGAATTACCAAATTCTATTATTGAGCTTGATTGTGCTAAAAATCAATTAAAATCATTGGATAATTTACCAAATTCTATTGTTAACCTTATATGTGATTTCAATAAATTAACATTATTAAATAAATTACCAAATTCAATTGTTATGCTTATATGTTGCAGCAATAAAATAACCTCATTAGATAAATTACCAAATACAATTGATACACTTGATTGTTGTGATAATGAAATAACATTATTAGATGATTTACCAAATTCTATTGTTGATCTTGATTGTAGTGATAATGAATTAACATCATTAGATAATTTACCAATTTCAATTGTTTATCTTCAATGTAGTGATAATGAATTAACATCATTAGATAAATTACCAAATTCTATTGTTACACTTTATTGTTATGATAATAAATTAACATCATTAGATAATTTACCAAAATCAATTTTTGAACTTTGTTGTGAGAATAATAAATTAACATCATTAGATAAATTACCAAATTCTATTGTTATACTTGGTTGTAGTGAAAATAAATTAACATTATTAGATAATTTACCAAATTCTATTGATCATCTTGATTGTAACAATAATAATTTTAAATATTCATTTGACGCAACATTAGATAATATAAAAACATATAACAGATTTAGATTTATGTTTTATCTTATAAAATGTTCAAAAAGATTAAAAAAATTTCATCATCGTTTTAGATTAAACAGATGTAATATATATAAAGAGGAATTAATGACTAAAATGTTTCATCCAAGAAATTATCATAAATTTGCTGAGTGGGGTTATTAATTCGGTGAGCGTTGGAACTCCATAGACGTTAGTCGAAGGAGTTGGAATCCGGACACGACTGTCGAAGGGTTCTGAAATAAAAAAATTGATATTTTTTTATTATTTTATTATATATTAAGTTATCCACAATATAATAAAATACAATTTTATCCATCTAATAATAATAATAATAATAATAATAATAATAAAATGAATACTCTTGGTCTTGGCAGCAACGATAGAGAAATCGCGATATCTTGGGCTCTTGACGCAGTAAAAGACGTTCTTGGAACGCAAAATACCCGAAATAAAATTATAAAAACATTCTTTCCTCCTATTAAAAACGCACAACATATGAAAACATTTGACGCATTTCAGCAATATGAATATATGCCATATAATGATAAAGAAAATGAAATATTAGAATACTGTGAAGAAATAATACTGTTAAAAAACTATGTTGTATTTACTGCGACAAATATTCAAGAAAATGAAGATGACCAGGAAACGCATTACCAAACATATATTGTAGATAATAATAAAAAAATACTATACGCGATTGATCCCGCTATTAATCCAAAAAAAAAATATGGGTATGGTATTTATAAACCAATGATAACATACAAAACAATTCAACCATTCTTTGAAAAAAATGGTTATCAATTTCAATATGTGAAATTAATGAATCCCGCCCAAACATTGACAGAAGATGTGTTTTGCCAATCTTGGACACTGTATATATTATTAGAAGTGTTGGCTTCTGGGGTTAGCACTGGTTCTACTATAGAAATGGACGAAATGTTAATAAACATCCCAAAAAAACAAATCGATAAATATGAACTTTTATTGAATTTCTATAAACAAATACTAGTAGTTGAATCCATTTCTGATAAACTAAATAAAACCTATAAATCAAATGTTAAAAAAAATAAAGCGTTCATAAAAACACATACAACTAATTTTAAAAATATTGCGATAATCAACGCGACTGATATCATTTTAAATATGAAACCATCCGATTTGATGCCTTAGAATCCTTCGACAGTCGCTTTTCACTTCAAAAATCGAACTCATATTCAATTATATTTGTCAAATCTATTTTCAAACAATTATGCAAAGATGTCTTCATCTTGCTCAAATAAGCCGAATCTTGTGTAAAATTAACACTCATTAATTTAACGATTGTTTTGTTATATAAAATAGCCATTTTATCACTTTGGTTTATTTTATCAAGATTTTTTTTATGCCATTCGCATAATGCGTTTAATATTCTAGAATGTACCTTTTTTGATAATAACACGAGTTCATCTGAATTCATTTGTCTCCATTCTGATTTTATATCGTCATACATGTAAAATATATTTACTTTTTGAACAAAACAGTAAATTGGATAGTCTTTTTGTCCAGCGGTGGGGTTAAAATTTGTATTAATTAGCGCGTCTACTGTTTGGGATATATTCTGCTCTATTAATATTTCCAAATGTTCTTCTGTTGCGGTTATCGACTGAACCCACTCGGAATATGTACATTTTGGTTTCACATTAGTATTTAACCAATGAATCACATTTATTTTCTTCTTCTTTTTATCTACCCATTTTTGCATGTCTTCCAATTTATTTTCCATTATTTTATATTTTAATGCGAGTTCTTGTATGATTTCGTACAGTTTCTCAGTCGTCGGAATATCAGACGATTCTTCTTTTTCACATATTTTTTCTCTTTTACTTTTATGAAACACTTCACATAAAATAGTATGTTTTATATGTGAAGTTTTTCTTGTATATGTTTTGCCACAATATTCACACGGGTGTACTGATTTACTCATTTTAAGGGGTTTATGTGGATGTATTTTGACACTGATTTATTTTTCAATTTTATTATTATATCTTTTATATATAAAATGGCAAACACAATTTCAATTGAACCTTCTATGTGTAGATCTTTTTCGTGCAATCGACATTTATCTACTAATGTTCCTGCGTATCAATATCAAAATCTAAAGATTATTCAAAATACCGTTCGCGTTCCAGCTTCTCTCTATATGTCTGATTTAGGAGCATTAAATGTATATCAAACTCCTGGATTGTATGGTGTTAATTGGAATCAAATGAGTGATAGACGAGTGCGTCATATTCAACCTACTATTGTTACTGGAGGTAGCACATATCACGGTAGTAGTACCAGAAGTACGATTACGAGAGAACGTCCTGGCGCGGGCTGTCCCGGTGGCGCAGGAGTTGATATTAAACATAACTCATATTATAGATATTTAGCCAGACTTAAAGGGAAGGGTCCAGTCCGTCGTGGGGTTATACCACCTAATTTTGGTATTCCTATTGAATTTAATCCGGCGTATCCTATTTACGGGGGTAAAACAACCAAAACGAATATTGTGAATAATTGTAATTGTCCTATTCTTCCTGAGATAAATTAATATGAATTTGAAAATTTAATTCTTCTTTAATTGTATATAATGCTTCCCAGATTAGTTTTCGGAAATTTACCTGGACAAAATATGAGAAATGTTCCTGCTATGAATCAGAATCAAAATCAGAATCAAAATCAAAGTTTACAATTTAATAATAGACCTGGGCGTATCGGATTAAACTTGTCTATGATAAATCGTGTGGCGAATTCAAGATCTGGATGTAGTTCTTGTGGTAAATGAATGGGTTAGATGTTTTATATAAATATTATAAAAATATAATATTCATTTATAGTATATATGACATATTCACCATCTGTTTCACCAGTAGGTCGTGCAAATCATTTTTCTAGTATGGGTTATTATATTCCTGTGACAACAAAACGATTAAATAATTGTAGTAATACTTTGTGCTTTACATATAATCATAATTATGTTTATCAACCACACAGTGGATATGGTAAAGTTGGTACATCGGCTTCTGCGTATTTGGCAAGCAGGAAAAGGTTATAAAATAAAAATAAAATAAAAATAAAATAAAATAATATATTTATGTGTATATTATTTTTCGTTTATCTAAAAAAAATTGATTTACTTTTTCATAAAAGTATGAATGATATAATTTAACAAGTTCAAGTTTTAAACAAGCAAAATGTCGTCAACAGCATCATCGTCAATCTCTGAGAAGTTCAGTGTATTCATTCCGTATGTCTATCGTTCCGTTACAGAGGAATGTATTGCGCACGCGTTCGAAACAAATAATTTAGGATTGGTTGATCATGTTGATTTCGTTCGGATGGTCGATAGCAAAGGTAAGTCGTATAAAAGGGCGTACGTTCATTTTACAAATTGGTTTGATAACAATGTTGCTGATAATTTTAAGGAGAAGGTGATTCATTCTATCAAAGGAACACGGTTGGTTTATAATGATCCGTGGTTTTGGGTTATTTTGAAAAATACATCTACAAAGTTTGTTGCGGAATCTACTAATGATTCATATGACGAAAACGACCAAAATCGTTCATTTGTCCGCAATAATAAAGATGGTGTAGCAGAGTCATATGATCTAATTTCAGACGATTATGTTTCTATGTTAGAGTTTCAGTTGGATGATGCCAATAAGCAAATAGTTGAATTGAAAGAAGAGTTATGTAAAAGGTGTGAAAATGACAAAAAATTTGTAGAGGATGATTTGAATAATATATCATTTAAAGACATATTATTTGGTTACGGCAACTAAAATAACAAAAAATAACAATAAATAAAAATAACAAAAAATAACAATAAATAAAAATAACAAAAATAACAAAAAACAAAAATAACAAAAATAACAAAAATAACAAAAAACAAAAATAACAAAAATAAAATAACAAATATTCTGATGTGAATAGGTGTATATTTGTATTTTTGTTTTTGTTTTTGTTTTTAGTTGACAATTGTATTCTGTGTTGACGCAGAATCGTCTATTGCTACTATTAATTGCGCGGTATCATCTGCACCCAGATTAACTTGCTCTTTTATAAAGTTAGAACCATTATCAAATTTTGATACATATATTTTCCCTTCTTTACTGATCGCTACTTGAATATACCCCTCTGGATAAAATAGAGTATTATTTTCACCAGTGGATCCAACTTCAACCGATGTAAAATTTTTTGTCATTGATACTTCAATCCAAGATTTGCTAGGTGCACCAGTAGTTCCAGAACTTGGGGTCCATGTTTGTCCATAATCATTTGAATAATATATGTATCCATATTTGTTTATATATGATGGTGTCGACACGGCTGTTTGATATTGTCCCGAATATGAAACTACAACAGATGTCCAATTTATTTTTTTTAATATGTCTTCCTTCTGGGTTTTTACATCTTTCGCGTATTGCCATTTTACACCAAAATCGAGAGAATATAAAATCCCAGTTGTAGAATTGATACTACGTGTTGTCATATTTTCAGTATTTAATATAACAATTGTCTGATATTGTCCTGTATATGACATTGATATTTTATATGTACGATGGATTGGTGTATTTAATTCAAAAAAATGATTATTATTTAAATTTGATAATATTGATTCAGATAGTGTTATATCTGATGATAAATACGTTGTATTAGTTGTACTTATTATTAATGTATTACTGTAAGGATAACCTGATTGAGATACAGTTGTTACTATATTTCCATCATTTGAACAACATACAGATAAATTATTATAATTTGCATAGTCAGCAGTCCATCCGGAGACTATACTAAATTGTTTATTTTTATTTGGGGTATATACTAATGTTATATTATTTTGTTTCATTAATAATAATGTATTCGTCATAATTACAGTAATTGCACGATACTGTATGCTATTATTATCAGCTGTATACGCAATATTTGCCGCATCAGATATCAAATTGAAATAATAGTATAAAATATTTATATCAATGTCAGTATTTGTTATGACATATGTAGATGTTGTATTATCTAGATATCCTAAATACACACCCATCGCGTTATATGCATTATTTGCATCTATTTCTGCGCGTTCTACTATTTTGATAGTTTTATTTTGAACGTCAGATATACTTCTCCACACATATAATGGCTGGTTTAGTGTGGATATATATATAATATTTCCAGTATATGATATTGCAATAGATGTTATAAAATTGTCTTTTAAATTATTATTTAATCTCTCTTTTAACGTAATATATAAATTTTGATCTAATACCCATTTTACACCATAGTCGGTGGATTTAAATACATATTTGTCGTTTGCTACTACTAATTGAACTGAACCATCATCAGACATTTTCAAATTTGTCCATTTATATAATGGTTCTAATTTATTTTGTAAGAGATCTAGGTCGGTTATTTTGACGTGATTCCACGTTTTACCTATAGAATGCGAATATAATATAGCTACGGTGTTTGGTTTATTATTATCATACGTTACTGTTTGAAATTGTCCATATTTTATGTTTTTATTTTCAGCCGGTTGGGTGGATGATACTGAAATAGATGTCCATAAATACCCGCTTGGTACGTTTTTATTTTCTATCCATGTCGTTCCAAATTTACTGTAATCTAATACTGTATTCGCTATAGATGCACTTTTGTATATATTGCTAGTTTTATTTGTAAGACTATATGATTGTGTTTTTCCAAGCAATGAGGAAGAAATACTTGTAGCAAACATTGATATTTTAGACGTCATTTAATAGATTAGTTTATATATAATATGAAAGTAAAAATATAAAAATAATATTATTTATAATATCTATACATGAACTTTGATTTGAATATTAAAAATTATAAAATGGAAGAATTAGAAGAGATGTTTAATTTACCAATCGGGTATGATACATCAACATTGAATTTTAATGATTCAAAAATAAGGGAAAATGTTTCATTAAATCAAACAATTAGTGATGGATTAAGAAAGAAAACATTGGATTTTTTAGCTTCCGCCAAAAATATATTAGCGACTCGGGCTCTTCCAGATTACACTATGGCTAAACCACATCTTAGTAATAATTATAATACAAAAGACGATGATAATATATCTTTGAAGGCGTCATCTATAACGGATACTGATTCCTTTATTATTAATAAACCAGCCACTGCGTATGGTCAGTCATTTGGAGATACATATTATTCCGGTACAATTAATCCAATTAAAAAAAGAGTGGTGAAACAATTTTTAAATATTGATACTCGGTTTCGCGACAATTATTACAGTTCATTATCATCTGATTTTATGTTTAATATTCCAAACAAATTTTCGAATGTATTATCTATTCAAATGTCTGCGTTTGAATTTTCTACTACATTTTATGTTATATCCAAACAGAATGGCAATAATTTTTTTAATATTGTGATTGACCCGGTGGATGGGATAGAAATACCTCGTGTTGTTATTGTTGTACCAAATGGTAATTATACCCCATCGTCTCTGACTGGGTATTTTAATAATTATATGAGTGGTAGTACCGGTCCGTTGTCTACGGATCCTTTTTTTGTTTATTATAAACAAATCTATTTTGTAGTGAATGTGGATTCTACAAATAGTGGAAGTGCACAACTTATTATTGGTGTAAATCAAACAGGATTATTACCAGGGGATCCGCATATTACCAATTTTACAGTGGATTTTCAAGCAGATATATTTGGTAATCCAGATACATTGAATCCATTACCTTTAAAACTTGGATGGTTAATGGGATTTCGCAATGGTATTTACTCTGGAAATTCTAGCTATGTTTCTGAAGGTGTTATAGATTTAATTGGTCCTAGATATATATATGTGTCGATAGATGATTTTAACAATAGTGTGCTCAATAGTTTTTATGGGGCGTTTAATTCATCTATTATTAATAAAAATATTTTGGCTAGAATTACTCTGCAACAAGGATCTTTTAATATTTTTGCTCAAAATAATTTGACATCACTTACAACCCCTAGAGCGTATTTTGGTCCTGTCGATATCCAACGTCTTCATGTACAATTATTAGATGAATATGGACGAGTCATTAATCTGAATAATATGGATTTTTCTTTTTGTTTGACATTTGAAACCATTTATGATCTTTGATAGGGTTTTTATGTTTTTGTAGTTTCTTGGTATTCTATCCAAGAAGCGGGTATTTGTTTTGTTTTTCCATTATACGGCACAGCAAGTTTATTATCTAATAACCACTGGTTTAGATGTAAATCATCACAATATACGTCTGCCAATATTCTTCCATATTTTTCTGTATTTGTGTTTTTTAATATTACGTGTTTATGTAATATTAATTTTTCTAATGCTTTTTGTGATATATGAGCTGCGTTTTTTTCATCTTCTGATTTACCCTTTATTTCTGGTGCGTCGATTCCATTTAATCTTACTGAAAATCGATATAATTCTGAATTTTCATATGGTAATTTTGACGCAATTGTTATTGTATCCCCATCATATACTTTTATCACATATCCTTGTGTGATTGGTGGAATAAACGGAATTGTTTGTGACCATTCTATCATATGAATCGTGTCGAAGACGTTCGTCGAAGACGTTGGTTCATTGTTATTGGTTGTGGTTGTGTTATTATAGATGTTATTTGTAGTAGTTCTACAAAAATAATTTAATAATCTTCGTATCATTTTCATTATTATGGTATGCTGCTGGTTGAATGACATGTAATATTTCATATTATACGCATCAATTTTTATTTTATTATTGGAGGAAAACGAAGGCGATTTAAGCGCAGCGAAAGCCGAAGTTTTTCGAGGGAACTCCATAGACGTAGTCGAAGGAGTTTGTTTAGTAGTATGTTTTCCTCCATATTCCTTCTTACACAGTTTCCTCCAAATAAATTGTTATATTATATTATATTCGTTATATAGTATAATAATGGCGCATACATTTAAATATAATAATAGCACAACAAATAGTAATTTAAATGATGGTAACGGAAAAGCTTCATTTGGTAATGTAAAACAAAGTGCTTTTGCTAGTGATTATATTACCAATAAAAAAGCAAAATTATTATATAATACAAATTATAATAATAAAAAAAATGGGATATTAAATAATCAACAAAATTTATTATTATTTAAACGTGCGCAATTAATTCGAGATGTTGAAACATGTGATTCTTTACCTGCTTTTAATAGTACAAATTTAGAATCTGGTTTATATTCTAATGAAGAACTTGATGGTGTAAATATTATTACTGCTGTGTTAGATACTTCTAATTGTCCAATATATAGTGGATCGTTACTCGACAAAACTATTATTAGTTCTAATCCGTTTTTTTATAATTATAATATTGATAAATGTGGTGAATTATTTGGGAATAATATTTGTGGTATTGAAAACTATAATAGTTATAAAAAGATTGATAAATCACTTATTTTAAATGAACAATCCTTGGTAAAATGTAATTTATTTGGTAAAATGTAAATATTTGAACATTGAATAATGAATAATGAACAATGAACATTTGTTGTTAAAATATATATTTTTAATAAATATATATTTTAGGATATATATGGCTTACACATTTAATGGTAAAGCTAATATTAATATTAATAATACAGGAATTTCTACATTTGGAAATATAACACAAACAAATACGACTGGAGATTATATTACAAATAAAAAGGCAAAATTGTTATTTGATATGAATTCGAATAAAAAACGTCTTGGTAGTTTATCGAATCAAACTAATTTGATTCTTTTAAAACGAGCGCAATTAATAAAAAATATAGTAATATGTAATTCTTTACCGGCATTTAATACTGCAAACTTGGTGTCAGGTCTACATTCCGCCGAAAATCTTAGTGGAATAAATATTATTACATCCGTTAATGATAGTTCCAGATGTCCTATATATAGTGGTACAACCCTTTATCCAGACCTTATAATAGCGAAACCGATTTATTATAATTATGAAGTTGATAAATGTGGTTCTTTATTTGGAAATAATATTTGTGGTGTTGAAAACTATAATGATTATAAAATTATAAATAAACCGGTAGAATTATCATCTCAGTCATTATCTGATTGTTCTCCTTCGACAGTTAACTCTGGAGTTCAATCGCTTTTCGCTACGCTTACACCGAGCGCATTCGGATACGGGTCGCTCAATAGTTCATCATCTACGCTGAATAGTTCGTCGTCTACTTTATATAAAGGGCCATCTACCAATAATATCACCTCTTCAATACCGACTAATGATGATGATGTAATTGAATTAATATCAAACAAAATTTCTTGGGTAAAATATGATGATGTTGTGAGTGATAATATATCAATGAATACGTTATCATTTACTTCTGTCGCGGTTTCATCAACCGGTGAATACCAAACCGCGGTTGCGTCCGGTAATGGTGGTATATGGATATCGTCCAATTATAGTAGTACTTGGAATAAATATGATAATATTTTAACAAATAATATATTGTGGTCTTCTGTAGCCATATCTGAATCTGGTCAATATCAAACCGCTGTTGCGTCTGGAAATGGTATTTGGATCTCATCCAATTATGGTATTGATTGGTATAATTATGATTCCGCTATAATTAGTGTTAGTATTTTCGGAACATTGATGATTATTAACACAACCATATCAGGAAAGATAAATATAGGTCAATTTGTAATTGGCACTGATATTGTAGCAGGGACAAAAATTGATAGTGGGAGTGGAGGAATTTATACATTAAATAAATCGCAATCTATAAACGGAAATATGATTATTTCTACATTATCTAATTTATCACAATATATATGGTCTTCTGTATCTGTTTCTGCGTCTGGTAAATACCAAACAGCGGTTTCATCTGATGGTGGAATATGGGGCTCCATAAATTATGGAATGACGTGGACACAATATAACAATATTATAACAAATGGGTTATATTGGAAATCCGTTGCTGTTTCTGGATGGAATTCCAATTTTATAACTTCTGGAAAATTTCAAGTGGCTGTTTCTAATGGCAGTGGAATATGGGCTTCATATAATTACGGTGGTAAATGGAATAAATATGATAATAGCTTGACAAATAATTTACAGTGGACCTCAGTATGCATATCCGCATCAGGTAAATATAAAACAGCTGTTGCAAATAATGGCGGAATATGGACCACCAATGATTTTAAAACTATTTGGGTTAAATATGTAGATACAAATGCAAATAATAATAAATTTATTAATAATGAATCATGGTCCTCAGTTACTATGTCTTCTTCAGGAAGGTATCAAATTGCCCTATCACTAAGTGGTAGGATTTGGTTATCATCTAGTTATGGATTAAGTTGGTCTCCTTCAACTGTCATACCCAGAGTCCAAACTGGGAATATTTGGTCTTCTATATCTATTTCCGATTTTGGTAATTATGGAACAGCCGTTTCAAATGGAGGATTATGGAGATTTTTTAATTCATCCATTATAAATGACCCGTTTTATAATTCTGCCGAATTTATTGGCTACATCAGAGAGAATATATTAACAGTTACAAACGTTATAAATGGACATTTATATGTAGGTCAATTACTATCTTCTACAAAATATTTACAAAATTCGTTGTTATATATCAAACCAAATACATATATTACTTCTCTCGGTAGTGGTAGTGATGGTATTGGTACATATTCTATCAATATTACGCAAAATACTATGAAAGACTCAGCATCTGTCTCGATTCCAATTACATTATATGCGTCTTTTGTAGATAAAACATATTTGGGAGTTGTTATAACATCCACTGATTTAAGTAGAAATCTTATTGTGAATAGTAGCGGTGGTGATATGAATGAATATGGTAATTTTACCGCTTTAAATAATAGTATATTAAATGGTGCATTATATTGGGATGTCAGTCAGAATTCTACTAATTATGGTACAATGACTATCGATAATAGTGGTTCTTGGATTTACGCTTTAACAAATAGTTTTTCCGTTAAGCAATTAAAAATGGGTGAAAAAAAAATAGATCTATTTACGGTTACTGTTACAAATGATTATGATGATACTTATAGTAAAAATATGTTTATTACTATCGTTGGGATAAATGACCCGCCTACTATAATCAGCGGTGATATTAGTGGGAATGTATTATATGATATTTCTGTGATAACTGGTTCTTTTGTATCTGGTGCATTAATAGCCGATGATCCAGATATAAGCGGTAATTTTTTCTGGGATATTAGTGGTAGTAAAATTGGGAAATATGGCTCTATTGATATAGTTGGAATTAATACACGAAAATCTACAGGCCTGTGGAAGTATGATTTAAGTAATAATGTCGCATATAAAGCTCTCAGACAAGGTGATATTGATTCAGAAATATTTTACGCGAGAGTATGTGATGATTTAAGTGCGTGTGCAATTCAACAAATAACAATTACGGTGGTTGGAATTAATGATCCGCCTACTATAATAAGTGGCGATATCAGTGGATCCGTTTTATATAATAGTGTGGTTGTATACGGCACATTGATTGCGTATGACCCCGATATTAGTAATAACAAATTTAGTTGGGATATATCTGGGAATAATACAAGTGGATATGGGTCTATTGATATATCTTACGGTAGTGCTGACGATATTCAAAATACTAAGGGTAGTTGGAAATATACGTTAGATTCTAATTCTGTTGCGTATAAAACACTTCGACAGGGTCAGACTATTTCCGATGTATTTTATGCCAGAGTTTGGGATGATTTTAGTGCGAGTGCAGTTCAAAAAATAACAATTAATGTAGTTGGAATTAATGATGCTCCTAGCGATATATCTGGAAATAGTGTGTTGACTTTAACAAAAGGTAGTACATCTATTAACGGAACATTTTTGGCGATTGATGTTGATTTAAGTGGTAATTTTTTCTGGGATATTAGTGGTAGTAAAACTGGGAAATATGGTACTATCGATATTTCTGGAATTAATACGAATAAATCGACTGGAAATTGGGTATATTTGTTGAATAATAATTCTACTAATTATAAACAACTACGTGATAATGAAACTGGTATGGATACATTTACTGTTAGAGTATGGGATGATTTAAGTGCAAACTATACAAAACAATTAACAATTACAGTGGTTGGTCAAAATGATGCGCCTACTATAATAAGTGGCGATATCAGTGGATCCGTATTATATAATAGTTCCGTTGTAACTAGCACTGTTAGTTCCGGTACATTGATTGCGTATGACCCTGATATTAGTAATAATAATTTTACGTGGGATATATTTGGGGATAAAAAAAGTGCTTATGGGTCTATTGATATATCTTACGGTAGTGCTGACGATATTCAAAATACTAAGGGTTATTGGAAATATACGTTAGATTATAATTCTGTTGCATATAAAACACTTCGACAGGGTCAGACTATTCCGGATTATTTTTATGCCAGAGTTTTGGATGAGTTGAGTGCGAATGCGGTTCAAAAAATAACAATTAATGTAGTTGGAATTAATGACGCTCCTAATATTATATCTGGAAATACTGAGTTGACTTTAACAAAAGGTATTGCGTCTATAAATGGAACATTTTTGGCGGATGATATTGATTTAAATGGTAATTTTTTATGGGATATTAGTGGTAGTAAAATTGGAAAATATGGCACTATTAACATAGTTGGGATTAATACAAATAAAGCGACGGGAAGCTGGACATATGTGTTGAATAATAATTCTACTGTTTATAAACAACTACGTGATAATGAACCTGGGACGGATACATTTACTATTCGTGTTTTTGATGATTTAGGTTTAGGTACGAAATATCCAACACAATTATCTATTACAGTAATTGGACAAAATGATGCGCCTATTATTGATACCATAGGTAATACTGGTAATATTTTAATACGTAATATTGTTGATACAAATCTACAAGTGACGAATACATTAACTGCTACTGATATCGATTTAAGTGGAAATTTTACTTGGGATATTAGTGGAAGCAAAACGAGTAAATATGGTTCTATTACAATTGATGGAAGTGGAAATAATAGTCAATATGGAATTTGGACATATACTTTTAATAATGATTTTTCACAAATTGATTCAGGTGCTACTCAAATTGATACATTTATTGCGGTTGTAACAGATGATTTAGGTTCAAAATGTAGTGAACCTATAACTATATCTGTTAGTATACGTAATTTGATCAATATGGCTTTTACGACATATGAAGATTTTTCTACTGAAATTACTTTTAATGATATTTATAATAGTACTTTTGGGTTTAATAATGGGACTGATGAATCATATATTATTACTGGAGTAAGCGATTATACATATACTTTAAAATTGGGTCCTACTGAAGCATCAGCTGTATTGGTTGATTTAACTAATAATAATAATAATAATAATAATAAAATCGATGCTAGCACTAATGCGTATTGGACTCCAGCTAAAAACGCAAACGGTATGTTACCAGCGTTTACAATCATTTCTAAAAATAATTTGGGTATAGAATCAACTGAATCGGTTACAATTAATATAAATGTACGACCGATTGATGACCGACCTGAAATAAATTTGGCTTTATCTGATATTAGTGGAAATATTACGACTAAACAAGATATTACAAGTTTATCTGGAACTATGTTTGCAACGGATATTGATTTATGTGGTAATTTGACTTGGTCGATACCTAGTTATTCTGTTAATAATTATGGCACAATGGTTATTGATTCTAATACAGGAATTTGGAAGTATGATTTAAGTAATAATAATATAGCAGTACAACAATTACCTTTTGGTGACAAGCACACAGATATATTTACGGTAACTGTATGTGATTCTTCGAATAGTTCAAATAGTTCTAATGGTGTACAAATTAATATTGTTATTACAGGTGGGAACTCAGGATTCCTTACCACAAATGAAGACACAACGATTGAAATTACCTTCGATAATATTTCAAGCGGCGGGTTTGATTTTTATAATGGTATTACTGATTCATATATTATTACGGCAGTAAGCACAGATACATATACTCTAAAATTGGGTCTTACTGAAGAATTAGCTGTTGCGTTTGATTTAAGTTATAATGAAATTGACGCTAATACGAATGCGTATTGGACTCCTGCTGCGAATGCAAACGGTGAATTAATGGCGTTTACCATCATTTCTAAAAATACATTGGGTGTAGAATCATCTGAATCGATTACGATTAATATAAATGTATTACCTGTAAATGATCCACCCGAAATAATACCGTCATTATCTGATATTAGTGGAAATATTACAACTAATAACCATTCTATAACAAGTATAACTGGTGCGTTGGTGGTATTGGATGTTGATGTGACTGATAATTTGATGTGGACGATACGTAGTAGTGCTATTGGTGCTATTGGTGCTATTGATGCTATTAGTGCTATTAGTGCTTATGGAACTATGACTATTGATTCTAATACAGGAGCTTGGGTATACAATTTGGCTTATAATACAGCAGCAGTTCAACAAATAAATGTAGGTGACACACGTACAGATATGTTTATTGCAACAGTAAGTGATTCTTCGAATGCTTCAGACAGTGTAAATATTACTATTGTCATTACTGGTGGTATAAATAATATAATTAGTTTTCCTGGCACAACGGAAGACAGTATTATTCCTGTTATAATTACTTTTAATGATATTAATAATATTAATAATAATAATAATAATAATGGTATTATTGAATCGTATATTATTACAGCAGTAAGCACAGATACATATACTTTAAAATTGGGTCTTACTGAAGAATTAGCTGTTGCGTTTGATTTAAGTTATAATGAAATTGATGCTAGTACTAATGCGTATTGGACTCCTGCAGCGAATACAAACGGTGAATTACTCGCGTTTATTATCATTTCTAAAAATACATTGGGTGTAGAATCATCTGAATCAATTACAATTAATATAAATGTAACGCCTGTAAATGACCCTCCTGAAATAATATCGGCATTATCTGATATTAGTGGAAATATTACAACGAATAGTTATGTAACAAGTTTAACTGGAAAATTGGTCGCAACGGATGTTGATGTAAGCGATAATTTGACGTGGACGATACGTAGTGCTCTTGGTATTGGTGCTGTTAGTGATTATGGTACTATGACGATTGATTCTAATACTGGAGTATGGGTATACAATTTGGGTTATAATACAGCAGTGCAACAATTAAATATAGGACAAGCACATACAGATGAGTTTATTGCAACAGTAACTGATTCTTCGAATAGTTCAAATAATTCAGACAGTGTAAGTATTAATATATATATTAGTGGTGGTATAAACAATATAATTGAATTTCCTAGTATATTTGAAGATACATCTAGTGTTGTAATTACTTTCAATAATATTTTACATAGTCCAATTGTTTCAACTAGTGGCAATGATTTTCATAATAATGGCTCTATTAAATCATATATTATTACAGCGGTAACTACAGATACATATAGTTTAAAATTGGGTCTTACTGAAGAATTAGCTGTTGCGTTTGATTTAAGTTATAATGAAATTGATGCTAGCAATAATGCGTATTGGACTCCTGTTGCAAATGCAAATGGAAATTTACCAGCATTTACCATAATTTCTAAAAATACTTTGGGTGTTGAATCAACTGAGTCGGTTACTATTAATATAAATGTAACTCCTGTTAATGACCCACCTGTAATAATATCGTCCTTATCTGATATTAGTGGAAATATTACGACAAATCAATCTATTGTAACACGAATCACCGGTAATTTGGTTACATTGGATGTTGATGTAAGTGATAATTTGACGTGGAGTGTTAATGGTGCAACCTATTTTATAGATAGTAGTTACGGTAGACTTTCTATAGATAGTAGTGGAATTTCTTCTGGATTATACAGGAATTGGATTTGGACTTATGATATATCTAATAATTCAATGACACAAGGTCTTTACACCGGAAATTTCGCAACAGATGGTTTTGCTGTGAAAGTAACTGATTCTTCAGGTTCGTATGCTACTCAAAATATTACTATCAATATTATTGGTTCGGGAAATATGCCTTCTTCTTCTCTCACCGGATATACTTGGACTTTGCAAACAGCTACATTAAATACACAAATATGGTCTTCTGTTGCGTTATCTAATAATGGTCAATATATTATTGCTGTTAGTGGTGATGGTCCTACTCCTGGTAATGTTTACACATCATCGGATTACGGTGTTTCTTGGACTCGTAGCGACCCGTTAGGTACCAATATATTTACATACGTTTGGAAAGCGTGTGCTATATCATTGGACGGTTCTAAAATGGTTGTCACTCAAGCTTCAGGATATATTTATTTGTCTTCCAATTATGGTACTAGTTGGACTCAAATATGGACAAATGGTATGGGGTCGAGAAATTGGTATGCTGTTACTATTTCAGCTGACGGTAGTAAAATTTCAGCAGTTGCGCTTAGTTCATATATTTACACATATAATGGAACAACTTGGTCTTCTCAATTGACTGATACAAGCGGAAATTCATTAAGTAATATTTGGTTCAGTGTTTCTATGTCATCGGATGGAAGTAAAATTGCGGCTTGTGCTTTATATAATTATATTTATATATCTGCTGATTCTGGTTCTACCTGGAAACGTATTACTTCTGCTGGCAGTAAAAGTTGGAGATCTATTGTTATGTCATCCGATGGTTCAAAACTAGCAGCGGTAGAAAATAATGGATATATATACAAATCGTCTGATTATGGTATAACTTGGAGTCAAACAACTGCACCACTAGGGTATTGGTTATCTATATCTATGTCATCTGACGGTTCAAAAATGGCTGCGGTTGGTTATGATACATCAACAACCAATGGAACATATGTGTATATTTCATATGATTTTGGTATAAGTTGGATTTCACAAACATCCGCTAATTTAAAATTATGGAATTCCGTTGCTGTTTCAAAAGATGGGTTATATATTGCGTCTACTTCTGATAGTAATTATATTAGTGTTGCGTCATATCCGGAGATATTCACATTGAATTCATATACAAATACAAATACAGTTACAACTTTTCAAACTATTAATGGTAAAAAATATTACGTGGTTCAATTTTATAGTAATAATACCATAACAATGAAACAAAATATAGATGCATCTTATATAATTATTGGAGGTGGTGCTGGTGGAATTTTAAGCACATCTAGTTACGGTGGAGGTGGAGGTGCGGGTGGTAGGGTCTTACAAGGTAGTTCATATTTATCTGTCGGAAACGTGTATAATGTAACTATTGGTAATGGAGGGTCAGTTGGTGTAAAAGGAACCGATTCTTCCTTTCGTTCTATTGTTGTGTCAGGAGGTGCTATTGGTACACTACAAAACGGTGGTGTTGGTGTGAATGGTGGAGGGAATGGAGGAACCGGTTCATACTCATCAAGTGGAAATACTGTCATAGCAACGGCAGGAACTCTCGGAACTACTTTACCTTTCACATTGAACATTAATGATAATACATATACACGATTAGCTAATGGTGGAAATGGAGCAGCTATTAATGGTACTGCTACTTCTACGATAGCTAATACTGGTAATGGCGGTGGTAGTTCACAATCGGGTGGATCTGGAATTGTGGTTCTTTATTTTTCTATTTAGTTTTTAGAATTTATAAAATAATATATAATGATACGGCGGTCATGCATAATATCATTATTATGGGTCTAGCTATTTGTGTGTATAATGGAATCATTTGACTATCATCTCGCTCCAAAGTATCCAATTCTTTTATTGTATTAGGATTGCTTATTTCTTCATCAAAATCAAATTGGGTTTCATAAATTATTTGTAATGTATTCAATTCTTTATAACTTGTCGTTGGTTTGAGTTTATTTTTCATAGAATTATATTTGTTTATTTGGAAGTCACTATTTGAAGGATTCTGATTATTATTATTATTATATTTATAATTTGAAAAATATGTTATATAATCTAGATCTAAAATAACAAATTGTCCCCAATAACATTTTGTGTAACTCATTTTTGGTAATATTGTTCTACTATAATTATGTATTATTTTTTTATATATTTATAAATTTATAAAAAATGTTTATTTTATTTTATTTTGCTTTGCTTTGCTTTGCTTCAAACTCCTTCGACTCACTCCATTTTTGTTAAAAGCTTCTTTGCTTTTTTGGCAATTTTTCTGTATTTTGTTCCTCTTGTTCTATATTGACGCGCCCTAATGTATGCGGCCAATACACCACTTCTACTAACTTTACATGTATTCTTTTTACATATAGGGAATGATGTTTTTTTTCCTAAAAAACATTTTTTACCACATTTACGTAACATTACTGTTTTTTGATGATAGCCTGGCTTTTCTGATTTCCATCTACGTGTTTTTGTTGACATTTATATAAAATAAACATATAAAATAAATACAAAATAAATATAAAATAAATATATAATGTAATATGATTGAAAATGGGGGAAATGTTCATATAAATATATTAGAATCATTCACTGATGTAAAAGAATTAGATATAGAAAAAGGAGAAAATGGAGAAAAAGGAGAAAAAGGAGAAAAAGAGAGAAAAAATAACAATATGACTCTATTAAAAAATAGTTTTTATGCTATCAAATCAAACAAACAACAACAACCACAACAAATACTTCATAATAAAAATAACAATATTATATTGCGTACTCACAGTTTTAAAGATGGAAGTGTGGGTGATATAAACTATTTCGCTGAAAGCGCAAGCGATTTAAGTGACTCCTATTCTGAAGATTCTTGCGATGAAGGTGAAACTAATGGTAACAATAGTAAAATGAAATGTAAATATAAAAAACTAACTTATAAACAAGTGGAAACTAGCATTGATAAATATTATACAGATATTAATCATAAATATTCATCTGCTCTTGATATTTTGGCCAGTTATTTAAAGGGTCAAAAAATCATATACATGGAGTCTAAATTTTATTCTGAAAACCAGTTGAATAAATTGATGATGCCTGCTATTTTATTGTCTACCGCTGCAACGGTATTGGCATCCATTGTTCAATATTATAGTTGGGGGTCTATTTTAATATCATCTGTGAATGCAGTTATTGCGTTTTTATTGGCTATGGTGAATTATTTTAAATTGGACGCAGCGTCCGAAGCGCATAAAATTTCATCACATCAATATGATAAACTTCAATCTTGTGTCGAATTTACATCTGGTTCTATATTATTATTTCGTGATTTTACTATTGAAAAATCGGTGAATCATTCATTTGGTTTTGGGTCTGGTTCTAGTTCTACTTCTGTTGCGGACCGTAAATTAGAAACTATTTTAAAAATTAACGCGTGTAAGAAGGAGCTTGAAACAGAAATGATTAAAAAATTGTCTGATGTAGAGAAAAAAATTGGAGAAATTAAAGAGACGAATCAGTTTTTGATTCCACACGTGATCCGTATGCGTTATCCAATTATTTATAATACCAATATTTTCTCCATTATTAAAAAAATAGATGACTATCGTAAAAAAACGATTACTAATTTGAAAAATGTGAAAAATGAAATTCGGCATATTAACGCTTCTATGTTTGAGAATCCTTCGACTAATGCGATAGTTCAATCGCTACAAAACAGCGATTTCAATAATGAATCGAAAAAACATTTGGTTAATTTGTTTAATCTTAAAAAAGAACTCGTAAATGAGGTCTTGTTATTAAAGTCCGCGTTTTCCGTCATTGACCAAATGTTTATTCAAGAAATATCTAATGCTGAAACTTTAAAGGCACGATGGTTTTGGAATGATTTTTTTCATTATGATGTATTAGTTAGTCCTACAAATTTGAATCCGTTTATTAAAAATTTGATGGATCCTTTTAAGGGGTAAAAGTTTTTTGATTTTATATGTATTGAAAATATATATAAAAAATCCTGTTTGCTGGATTTGAACCAGCGACCATTTGATACCCGGAAATAAACTACTACAGTCAAATGCTCTACCAACTGAGCTAAAACAGGGTCCACCCCATTAATTATTGGTGTAGTTTCTTTAAATTGTTTTTATCGTTATATATTTAGTTTCTTCTTCTTTTTTGTGTGTTTCTTCTTTTTCTTTTTTGATGTTGTCGTGTCTTTCTTCTTTTTTTTTGTGTCTTTCTTTTTTTTTGTTGCGTTTTTATCTTTCCACCATTTTGTCTCAATACATCTATCATAACTTGATTTTTACAATGTATGGCAAAATCTATAGGTGTATTTTTATTTTTATTATTAGATTTAGCAACCAATGCGTCTGGAATATTTTCTCTTATATAATTCATCACGTTTGGATGATTGTGTAAATAATTAGCAAAATTATCTATATATCCCTTGTATCCGGAATATAACCACGGTAAGGTTATACAACCAACTTCTGGATTTTGTTGTGTTTTTTCACCCATTGCTAACATATGAAAAATATTCCCCTCGCCTGGTAATATAGATGATTTTGCCTTCAATAATGATTTATTATTTTCTAAATAATTTATGAATTTTTGTTCACTATCTGGTTCCTTCATTATTTTAAATAAATCGCCAATTTTTGATATATCAAATACACTTAATGATGGCTCTGCCATTTATTTACATATTTATTATTTATTATTTTTATTTATTATTTTTATTTTTTATTTTTAAAAATTGAAACTGATATTATGTGTTTTTATGTAGCAAATAAGAAGAGGAAAAAGAAGCAATATGACTTTTAATTTATTGACAGAGAAACATAATTTATCTTATGGCGATACTATTACGGTATATGAAAGGAATGATAATGATAGGAAATTTTCATATACTGGAACTGTTAGTCATATTATAAATAAAAAGTTGAATGAACACGACCCGAATTCATATTACGTGGATTATATATATATTACATTTTCAACAAACGTATATAATCATTTATTAAAGACTGGTTCTGCTATTTACTATAAAGGTAAACCACATATTGTCGGCGAAGTTATTAGAAATGATAACACGAATGATATAGAAAAAATGTTTATTCAATATCGCGGGCGACCAGAAGAAACTGAAATTGAATTGAAAGATGTAAACTCTATGCTTATATGGAGAGTTGCTTATGAAATTGTAAAATATATGTGATTGTTCCTTTTCCTGCTTTCCTTCCTTCGGATAATATATTTATTTTCAACATAAATATATTACTACATTGTATATTATTATATAGATATGACAACTGACGTCCCCGAGTCGCCTCAACTCCTCCGACATTCGTCTTCGGAGTTCCATCACTTACCGGCGCCTTTTGCTGCGCTTAAGGCTTCGGATCGCTCCAAAAAATCATTTATAACTAAATATCCTATTGTGAAAGAATATATATATTCATGTGCGGATATTTCCCCATTATTCTGTAAATTATTGTCAATCATTCTTTATTTGAGAACGCGTTTAGGGTTTACTGTTTTAGAGTCTGAACCTTTTTTTGATAATATTATATTAGTTGATTCGACTGTTTTTCAAAATATCGAAAGTGAAGATTTACATAAAATACTGTCTTATGTTATTGCCACTGCTGCTATTGTTATTGATTCTCAAGATGATTTTGCTGAAGAAGATAAGATTAAAATAATTGATAGATTATTATCGTATAAAAAATAAAAATAATTTGGGATATTTTTGTTTTTATTGTTTTTTATAAATTCATTCGACTGCGTAGAGGATTCCAGTCGCTCCAAAATTATTCATCAATATATTTATCGGTTATTTCTTTATGTAATTCAACCGATTTGAACTCCAAACTACACATTTCCACACGACACATTGCGCATTTTGGGTTTTCTCTATGTTTTTGATTTAGACTTTTGAAATATCCTTGTAAACACGGACTACAATATGTATGGTGACAGTTGGTGGTTATCGTATTTATACATTTTATATCGTGACTTAAACAAATTGGACATTCTGTTTTTGTTTCTTGTAATTCTTCTTCTGTTTCTGTACAAAGCATCATTGTTTCTATTTTAAATCTTCTTTGCGGTGGTCGCAAATAATATAATATTTTACCCATTTTATATTCATATCCTTTCACCGTTTCAACAAATACACGTGCAAGATAATGAAATGTTTCATCTGGTATTGCATCTAACATATTTATAGGTATTTTGTTAGGTAGTTGGGTTTCTATATAATTTGTAGCCAGCTCCATAAGAAAGCAATATTTATTATCTTCGATTTTATTGAAACAATTGAGTTTGTATCCGAGAATACATAATTCTTTTTGTGTATATTCTAACATTAACCATCGCATCATAAATGTATTTCTTTCATAATTCATTAGTCCAAATCCTCCATTGTTTACGATTTCAGATATATCATAGCTGATGGCGGTAATACATACACTAAAAACGGCTGTGTTTATTGCTTTATTATGTAAGATATCGATATTTGGGTCGATACAACGATTAATTGTATGCGATGGATTTTTACAGTAAGAACAACATTTTGGTTTTTTTATCGACTGCATTTTATATTTATTATATTTATTATATCAGTTTGATTCATTCTACATTTTTATTTCAATTAAAAAAACATATCAATTTTTTTATTTTTATATTATCAAAAAAAAATTGAAATGCTTTGTTGATATTATGCTATATGTACCAATATAAAGCTTAACCATTTTCAAAATGTCTTCCAATTCAGAAATCGCATCCAAGCAGCAGGCCGTCGTTGATGTATCAGTGCTTCCTAAAAATGTTCCCAGTTTGTGTATCCCGCGTATGTTCCCCAATATTACGAAAGAACGCATTTTACAAGTGTTTGGGGATCTTGATATCTGTGATATTGATCATATCGATATGATTCCAAAAACCAGTACTACTGGTGAAAAATTTCAACGGGTATTTATTCATATGTCGCAATGGAAAAATAACCCGCAAGCAGTTCGAGCCCGCGCGCGCGTCTTAGAAGGTAAGGAAATTAAAATTATTTATGATGATCCTTGGTTCTGGAAAGTTTCCGCCAATCGTTCATCACCTAATCAAAATGCTGTTGTTGTTCCGAATAATCGTAATTCAACGCAAAAAGCACGTGTATTTATGGATCTTGATTGTGATAATAATGTAAATACTAATACTAATAATATTAATAATAAACCTCCCAGAAATAATAATAATACGAATAACAATAAATACAACAATAAAAATATGAATGCTCCTAATACTAATTCGAATACGAATAACACTTCTCGCAATCCTAATCCTCATACCAATAACCAAAATCGTGGAAAATACACAAAGATTCTGACAAAACCTACTGCTACTGCTACTGCTAATGCTACAGTTGCTACTGCTACTGCTGCTACTGCTACTGCTGCTACTGCTACTGCTACTGCCGATACAGTTGCTACGCCTATCCTTACTCTTAGTGTTCCAACTGTTGATACGACGACTGTATTTGAACCTTCCTCCCCAACTAGCCCACCACCAAGTGTAGCTGTTAAAACAGAAATAGATAATATAGTTTTAGTTAAGAGACGTGCTCGTGTTGTTACCAAAGTTAAAGAAGAAAAAGAAGAGGAAGGAGAAGTTGACGTGACAAAATAAAAAATAGAAAAATAGAAAAATAAAAAATAGAAAAATAGAAAATATATAAAAAACAAAAAAAGGTAGGTTTATATAACCACCTTTTTTTGTTTTTTGATTTTATATGAGTATAAAATTAAAACATTTATCAACTTCTTCGACAGTCGTCTCCGGAGTTCGGTCGCTCCAAATTGTAAAACAATCTGATAATTATTATAAACTATGTTTTTTGAACAAAAATGAACTATTTTTACAATCTATTGTTGTTCCTATGCTCCTAGACGGAGCTTTTATGAATGACTCATTTAATACGATTGAGTTTTACGCGCATTCTGTGAAACCACTTTCTTTATATTTACAATCTGGAATGTCATATCATTCAGTTATTCACTTGATATGGTATTTATCAAAACAACAAGAATTTCTCAAGAAAAATGGTTATGGTTTTTATTCTTTACATTTAAATGATATATTAGTAATTGATGAATGTAAATTTATTTGCGTGAATCCAGAAATTGTGAAACAAATTAAAAATGAGTCGATTACATTTTATTCACCATTTCTTCGTAATGGATTTGTATCTCCTGAAATTTTAAATGTTGAATCTATTCCTGCTTCCATTTCTTATCGATGTTTTTATTATAGTTTAGGGGCTTTAGCTGTTTATTGTTATTTTGGAATAAATATTTGTGATGTTGGAGCGAATTGTGATGATTTAGATGAGACACATTTGGTTTATTCTAAAATAATGGATATTTTGTCACCTATTTCAGACTCTAAATTATATTGGTGCTTATTGAAATGTCTATGTGTAGATTCTAATAAACGTTCTTTGTTATTTGTATAGGATTTTTTGGATTTTTGGATTTTTTTATTGATATACTATTTTTTATTATCTCCTAATATGATATAATATATTTATGTCAATACAAGCCTTAAAAAGAAAGGCTGTTATTAATTTTGGTTCTAATAGATCAGGTAAACCTCCTGGCGGGATTTGGTTAACTCAAGGACCTTTTGGAAAAAATGACGGTACTCTTTCATATACTATGTCTGCGCCTGGCCCAGTGGGATTTTCATTGAACGGTGGGACACGAAATGTTGGTTACGTTGGCCAAAGTATGGCAATGTCTAAAAACGGGACACCATATTATGGTCAATTTGCACGTGGCTCTGGGGGTATTCGCGGCCGATATCCTACACCCGAACCGGTATTGAATTCTCCTATTGTTAGAGGAATTACTTCAGGTGAACAATATAAATATATTAAGCCGTCTGTTCTCTCTACACGTGGAATGTTGGAGAAGAAATATATGTGGATTCATAATGGGCAATATCCAAATTATTGGGTGCAGCCTGTTTATGGTAATAGTAATCTTTCTGATAACGCAAGTCAATGGTTATATATACAAGCAAAGGCTGCCGCGAATGTGTGTGTGAATGATACTAATACACCGGATAAATATGTGGATTATAGAGTGAGAGGTGGAGCAAACGGGTGCTCTACTACATCGGCAAAATATGTTTATAAAATACAAGAATCGAATGCTGGATATACAAAGATGTTGAATATACCGCAAATGGCGAGCCAATACACTTTACAAGTACAGCGAAAATGTGCTAATCCGGTTGGTCCATTAAAACCGTTTCCTTTTGCCGTGAATGGTGGTTCCGGTAATTCGAGCGGAAATTATGCTCCTCCTGCGGTTTCACAAATTTATTATAATTCACCTCCTGAATGGTACTTGAAATAGATTTGTATTATATTATTGTTGAAATGATATAAATATGTTTTTATTAATTTATTTATAGACGACAGATAAATAACATGACATCTACAAATGAAAATGTATATGAAAATGTAATAGTTGATAAAGATTCTATTCATTCACTGATGTTTGAGAAGAATGATAGAGTGATGGAGTTAAAAATGTTTATTGAATCGGTGGAATTGAGAGACCGATATAAGGCTTCCGGGGAAAAACATAATTCTAATATGGTATTAAATAAATTTCCTGATGCGGGATTTGATTTATTTGTTCCTAGAAATTATACGTGTCTTGAAAATATGGTCACTAAAATTAATTTTGAGGTAAAATGCTCTGCTCAAGTGTTATGTGAAAATGGTCGAAAATATAATACGGGTTTTTACATGTACCCAAGGTCTAGTTTATCAAATACCAAACTGAGACTTGCGAATAGTGTAGGAATTATTGATAGCGGATATCGCGGTGCTCTAATTGGCGCATTTGACTGCTGTACACCGCACGAAGAATACAATGTTTTGAAATATGATAAATTGATGCAAATTTGTGCCCCTGGATTGATTCCTATTTATGTAAGAGTTGTAGAAAGTGAAGCTGAATTGGGTAGCGCTACTTCACGGGGTGATAATGGATTTGGTTCTACTGGTAAGTAACTCCATTGGACTTTGTCGCCTACGTTTTTTCCAAATATGCATTTTTATAAACTATAAAATATATTTATATATTATAGCTTATAGTTTATGAAAAATAGTAGTAGCAGTAGCAGTAATAGTAATAATGTGTTAAATTCATATATTTCAAAAAATAATTCATTATTTATAAGTATCATATTTATATTTACCCTTTTTGGGGTCATTATGTTCTTAAATCCAAAGGTGATTGTTTTTTTGTTTGATACATTTTTAGGAAACTTACTGTTGATTTTATGTGTTATCGGAGTCGGTGTGTTTGATATTAAATACGCTATTGGAATGTCAGCTATTTTCATTATTTTGTACCAGGCTTTTCACATTGCGAGTTCTTCTGTTAAAAATCGTGAGGGATTTACATTTGATTTTGGTGGCGGATGGAGCGATAAATTAAAGGCTGATTTTGTACAATTTCAAAAAACGATTAACCCAAATGTTGTATTTGACATGAATATTATTCCAAAACAGGCTTCGGCCGATGAGGCTCAAAATTTGTTGAAAACTGGTAAATGGAAATGGTCACCCGAGGTTAAAAAATTATACATGGACGCAATTGCACAAAATACTATAATTAGCGCTGATCCGAATGGTTCAATGGATAAGGCACAAACTATTTATAATGAAACTGCTATTAAAGAGATTCTCTCTTGGAACGCAAAAGAAGGTGTGTTTTTATTGAATGGTGCTATTATTGGACATACTGCTGATATGCCTGCAGATGTTAATAATATAGTTAGATGTGGGACAAATGATTCCGGAGATATTACTATGCAAAAAATTGAATATACTGGATATAATTCCGTTTCTGGTGGGATGAAATCGACTGTTACTCCTGTAAGTAATTCCGAGTTACCTAAAGTCGTTAATGGATTCAAATTTTTAAAGGAGGAATGTAATCCTTGTGTAGCATTACAAGACCCGCCTAATTATTCGTGTCCTTTTTCTATCAATACTGGGAATGGGTATAATGTGAGTTCTATTTGGGATATGTTGTGGAAAAAAACGGGAGATGGTAAATATGGTGCGTCTACTGATGCTGCTATTAATAGTGGAACTGCTAATTCTGGTACTGCTAAATCTGGTTCATCTAATTCCGGTGGAGCAAATACTGATTCATCTCCTCAAAATGTGATGTCATATGATATGTTTTTAGATAAAAGTAAGTTTCCATTATTAAATGGATTAAAAGATGAAGTTATGCTTGGGTCAAATTTTGTAAATGTTGACTGGAAACAATTACGCGATAGTGTTTCCATTAAAACACCGGATTCTGGGTCTTCTGGGTCTATGGGGTCTTCTGGGTCTTCTGGGTCTTCTGGGTCTATGGGGTCTTCTGGGTCTATGGGGTCTTCTGGGTCTATGGGGTCTTCTGGTTCTAATGTTCCCAAATTTATTACGAATGATTCATTATTTGAAGACAAAAATCCTTATGAAACGAGACCTACAAATATGTATTAATATGAAAATAGTTTAAAGAATTCATATCTAGATATAGTGTAGTGGGTCAGTATCATACAGCAAACTCTAAAAACATTATTTTTAATAATAACAACAAAATGATACTAGCAAAAAAGCTCATGTAGCTCAGTTGGTTAGAGCATCGGTCTTATGAGCCGAAGGTCTGCGGTTCAACCCCGCACTTGAGCATTTTTTAATTTATAATTATTAGAATACTAATCTTAGAATTCTAATAATGAATCTTTTTTGTAGCCAAATGAATACTAACTCCTTCGACTAACGTCTACGGAGTTCCCTCGCTTTTCGCTTCGCTTATAACCGGCGCCTTCGACTACGGCTCGCTCCAAACTATTCATTAATCGTAGACACATATTCTACTACTTGTTGCTGTTGTATATCTGATATTTTTTCTGCTGAATTAAATAATAAACACCAAGGCCCTCGTTTGTTTTTTAAAAAAGTATTTTCACATTGTGTTACATCACATATCATTCCGTTAGGTTGTATTTGTGGATCTATATATACTATTGTATTATTATCTGTTTTCGCAATTACAAAAACATGACCTTCATATCCAGCTAAAACAGCATGTCCTGGATTTAACAGCGTTTGAATCCAATGGGTAAATTCATCATAGTTATTTGTAGGTTTATAGCAGAAGTTATATCCTAAAAGATATATAAAAGTAGTTTCTACTAGGGGTATTAAAAACCCTGTTCGACCAGCACTACTAATTCTCATTAAATTGGCGGTTCTTACATCTAGTACACCAAACAATTGTAAAGCACTAATAAAACAATCCATTGGAGATTTAAAATGACGAGCAAAATTAGTTATTGCTTGATCTGTTATTTGAAATTGGGATAAGATGGTACATTGCGGAAATCCTTGCGCTTCACCAAGTCCACCTTTATATATTTTGGTGTGTGTCGATTGTCGTTTATGTGACGCATTTTTTTTTGAATGTTTTTTGTGTGTTTTTTTGTTAAATCTACGTATATTTGTCATTTATATATTATAGTAAATATATATTATTTATTCGTAATCTTATTTAAAAAGATTTTTTTATATATATTTGGGTGGGTGGTAAAATAGGTCATATAATAAAAGCAAGAATGGGTGAGTGGTCAAAATCGACAGACTTAAGACCTGTTACGTAAAGTGCGTGGGTTCGAATCCCACTTCTTGCATTTTAACCTTTATGGTGATATTATTATATGATGAAAAATGAAAAAAAATATAAAATAATAAAAATTTAAAAAAAGAAAAGGAGGATCTAGAATTATGTATAGTTGATCCATTACAGCATTTAAAACAAAATAAGAAAGGGAGTGATGGAAAACATAAGACTTATGCGTTGAAAAAAGCCGATGTTTTCCGTTTATATGGTATACAGATCAAATTAAAAGCTACGTTTTTTGGAAAAAGGATCTAGAATTGTCTATGATCCATTACAGCATTTAAATAAATAAATAAATCAGAAAATAATATACAACTAAAAATTGTATGTGTGTTAAGTAATGTAGTCATTACGATGGAGTTTGTATCGATAATGGTCTTATAGTGTAGCGGTTAGCACTGCAGACTTTGAATCTGCAAACCTGGGTTCAAATCCCAGTAAGACCTATATATTATGCTTTTGTAGCTCAGTTGGTAGTAGCAACGCGCTGTTAACGCGTAGGTCGCAGGTTCGAGCCCTGTCAAAAGCGATATTGGATTCATTCATATTTTATATTTTTTCAATATAAAATATTAAAATACTTATTAGGGGAGCGGAACGCGCATTTGAATACGGAACGTTAGCGAAGTCCTTCGAGTAACGTCTACGGAGTTACATCGCTCCAATATATAATTTTTAATTATAGTAAAAATTATATAATTTATATTTATTTGATTTGATTTGATTTGATTTAATTAGCACCTACATTTTATGCCGTCTTTTGGAATTTCTTCACACATTCCCAAATCTTTGCTGCCTCATCTATAGAAAAGACTCCACGTCTTTGAGCCAAATTCAAAAATGACACCATAACATTAAGAGCGACATTTTCATTTACGATTTCCACATCAATGAGTTTAATCTCCTTTTTAACTTCAGGAGTTTGGGGTTGGGTTTCGGGTTGCGTTTGCTCTTCAACTATAGTCATACCAACATTTTCCATATTATATATTCATTCGTTCATTATTTTTAAATTGGTTTACACCATAAAATATAAATTATATTTTATATTTTATATTTTATATGTTATATAATATATAATATCCATATATGAATTTATACAATATATTATGGTTTTTAGTCGCAGCGATATCTGCAGCATTACCAATCCCCCTCATTAAAGAATATACTTTAACAAAGAATTATATGTGGATTATATTATCTATTATTATTTATTGTGTATTAGTTTTATCATATTCTATCATTTTGGTTGATAAAAATATAATCATTGTTTATCCCATTTTAAAGGTACTATCTGCAATGATCGTTGTATTTTCAGGCGTAGTATTTTTTAATAATAAATTAGATGTTGAATCTATTATCGGCATATTATTAGGTATAATTACTATCTATATTTTGTCGGGTAAAATGAATGAAAAATAATAATAATAATAAGGAGTTTTAATTAAAAATAAGGAGTTTTAATTAAAAATAAAATCATTTAAAGTCTAACCAATATAATTATACAATACAAATGTACTCGCAAGATGCTATGCTCGAAACACCTCAACAAGAAAAACAACAGAATGATTTATCTAATGTTGTATTAACTATTTTACAAGAGCAATTCATCAAATATAATTGGGAAATAAATATGTGTCGCCCCCTTCATATCGTATATAAAAAACCGGATAATGATTATATATTTTTTGAATGGAACCAAGAAAATACTAATAATATATATGTCAGTGTGCCTATTATTAATTCTAATTATCAATACGTAACTCAATTTAAAGATTATTTTTCGGCGTGCGAATATATTAAAAATCGTTTATATGATTATGAAAATATCTCTAATGAATGTGATTAGAGCGATCCGAAGGCGACGGTGAGCGAACCCTATAATTAATTAGTTTAATTTAAAAAAAATTGATTTGTTTAAATTATACAATAAGTAACGTAAATAAACTTACGGAGAACATAAAATGAATACGAATGCGAATATGAATACGAATACGAATACAATGAATAATAATATAATACAACACGTGGCAGTTAATGTCCATACTGTTGTTGTACCACCAACTCCATCGACAATTGTCTCTGGAGTTCAATCACTCCCCGACTCCTTCGGCGCCGTGTCGCTCCAAAAATTAACTTTGGAAAATCCAGATCCGAATCCGAATCCAAATCTGAATCCACCATATAATTTCAAACTTTTCGATAATCCAAATCTTACATTTGCCACATTGAATATCGTTATTGCTGATACACCAATGATAAATCACGAACAGATAATAGAATTCAATGTTGATATATCTGGATCGATGGGAGATACCTGTCGGGATGGTAAATCAAAAATGACACACGCATCACATACATTAAAAAATATTGCAAAGGTTTTATCCGAATCGAATACTTCATCTGGATCAAATGTGTCGCTTGCTATATACGGATTTGATAATTGTGTGGATGAAATAATTCCATTGACAAAAATAACACCTGCGAATATCAATGATATCAGATGTTTATTGGATAATAAATTACAGCCAAGAAATGGTACTGATATTCATTTGGCTTTACAAAAATCAAATCAGCGTTTGGCTGCGCGACATAATTTGAATCCTAGTCTTTTACAAACACATATTTTAATGACAGATGGACAAACAAATGAAGGTATTACTGATTATAATATTATTGCGAATGAAATAAATGAAAATAGTACACATATTTTGATCGGACTTGGTTCAGACCACGACGCAATTAATTTACAAAAATTGGCAGCGAATCAAAAGGGGAAACACTTGGGAAAGAGCTCATCCTATTATTATATAGATGCTATTGAAAAGGCTGGATTAGCATTGGGCGAAATTATTCATAGCATTTTATATCCCGCTTTAACTTGTGTAAATATAGCGGTTGAAAATGGCGAAATTTACGATTATGTTACTAACACCTGGTCAAATATATTATCCATTCCAACTATGTTGAGTGAGTCAAATAAAACATTTCATCTTCGCAGTGAAACACCCGAGCAAATCAGTGTAAATATTTCTGCGATTAATTCATTCAACGGTGAACAAATACTGTGTGATGACAATACTCCTGTGCCCGATTTATTAAATTTGGATGGTGTACGCCAATATGTAGATCTTACTAAATATATGCATAGACAACACTCACAAGAATTAGTATTTTTAGCACATCAATTAACATTAGATACAAAATTATCCAATGACGGCTCGTTATTTACTCAGTCACAACCTCATCCACCTACTTTCCAGATCGCTCTAGAAGATTATAAGACTCATAGTAAAGCTGAAAAATGTAGAAATTTAAAAAAAAATCTGAAATCCTATCTTCAATTCTTAAAAACTTTTATGGAGAAGAATCATTTAAAAGAGGATGATTTCTATAATACGATATATAATGATATTTCCATCACACTGCAGACTTTTGGTAGAGAAAAAGCAGCAATGTATTCTGGAGCAAGGTGCAATTCCCAAGGACGTCAAGCATCTTATAATGTAAGTCAGGTTGATGATGAAGATGATGATCATCGGATTATGTCGCATTTAATGACGCCAAAAAAACCTTGTAGACTTACTAGACAAAATGCTATTCAGATATTTACATGTGTGGATGACGATGATAATGACGATGATAATGACGATGATAATGATGATGTTGATAATGATAATTTGTATAAATATATAAAACCACCTGTTTTAAGTCGAACAAATACTACCGGAAAACAATTTTCACTTATGCGTGACATTACTGAGGACCAAAATATTTCAGAGTTGTTATTACATCAAGATGTTATTGATGAAATTGAGTTGTTGGCTGCTACTGCTAATGCTACTGATAATAGACATAAAAATAAAGAGTATTGGCGAGGTGTTGAGATAGAAATGGAACCGGAACTGTGAACTGTGAACCGGAACTGTGAAATGGAAATGCAAATTCAGTTGAATGAATTTGGTAAATAATACGGATGGTGAGCACTTACTTCTATTTTATTTATCTGAACACGTTGTCTTTGTTCTGGTTCTTGTTGTTTTTGTTGTATTTGCGCGCGGAATTGTTTTCTACATTTTACACATTGTCTAAATGACCCACCATCATTCATTAATGATATTGATTCTTGGTTACTACAATAAATACACGTGTGTGAATATTTTGGTAATTGAAACTGTCGATTTGTTAATGGGGTTGAATAGTCAAATGCTTGATCTACTGGAGTCATATTCATTCTTACTATGATATATAATATATTTTATATTTTTTATTGTATAATATTGTATTTGTATAATATTGTATTTGTATAATATAATAATACAATATAAATGGTTGTTCATTTTAATTTAAATGCGGTTGATGGATTTATGACATCTATGAAGAACAACCAAAATGACGGTGAATTATCATCTGATCAATTGATTAATGGGATAAATGAATTAACATATAAATTTACAAATGAAGTTAGAATTAATCCATTACCAGATGTTACTCCAGACGATTTAGTTAGATTTGATACAATTGGTGATGGACACGAACCATTTAATAATGTAAGAATACAGCGTATTTTAGAAAATATATTTACAGGATTTGAAAATATATGTATAGAATTTAATGTGCAAGTACCAATCCGTGCGAAATATTTTGAATCTACGTTTTATTATAATTATGACGGTCCATATAAGATAAAACCAATTCATATTTTAGAAGATGTTGGTATAGACGTTCTTAGTGGTAGTGAAGAGGAAATAAGAATTGCCGAATTTCTTATGGAGCCAGATAACATAGATAATTCTATTGTATTTCGCGTTATCGATGACAGTAATAAATATGCTCCACCTATAACGAACATATATTTATTCAATAAAGCGAATTTTACATTAATTCCACAAACAGATGCAACACAAGAAATCATACCATCTCAATTACTTACAACCAGTCTTGAATATGCGTGCGACGAAGCAACCAATTTACCAGGTTCCATTACACGACCACTTGAACCATTTTATAATTTTGGCAACATATTGAATCGCAGATTTCTTATATATAAATCGAATTTGGATTATCTTATTACTAGGGATGGAAATATTATGGATGGAAATATTTTTATTGATATTTTAAAGGATGAGAATAATCCTACTCTTCCTTCCATTATTAGTCATGACGTATGGTTTCGTCACGGAAGTATGCTCGCTGGACATCACTGTAATAGCGGAGGAGAACCAGAACAAGTATGGTTCGCTGTATTTGCAAAAAATAATTCATATTTATTACACGAGGATAATGCTCCTGTTATTGGGGGGCGGGTTATATATAATCGTAGAAAGATTCGTGGTAAAAAATCGAGGAAATGTAAGAAATCGAGAAAATGTAAGAAATCGAGGAAATCAAGGAAAAGATCATTTTAGGGGATGTGACGGAGCGGAACGCGCAGTTGAATACGGAATGTTAGTGAAGTATTTTACAGCTATGTGTTAATTATATTAAACATAATTTGCTATTATATTTAAATATAATAACTAACTATGGACAATATATTTTTTTTTAAATTAGATGAAGAAGAAGAAGTAGAAGTAGAAGAAGAAGAAGATGAACTAGAAGAAGATGAACTAGAAGAAGATGAACTAGACGAAGAAGAAGAACTAGACGAAGAAGAAGATATCCAATGTGATAATTGTAATGAAACAATTGTATTAGCAAAAAATGGGGTTTTTATTTTATCAAGAATCCGACAACTATCAGCATCGAATCCACTTAACGTAGAGGATTCTCTAAATCACTCTAAATATGATGAACTTTGTTGGTGCCAAAATTGTTTTGAAAATAATTGGAAGACTATGCGCGATGATTTATGGGAATGTGATGATTTTGAACAATTTGAAGATGATGAGGGATCTGAAAAAAAAAATATATGAATTTTTTGTTTTGTTTTTTTTATTTTTTTTATTTTTTGTGTTTTTTATGTTTTTTATGTTTTTTGTGTTTTTTATGTTTTTTTTTTTTTTTATGTTTTTTT